>Ga0080064_1002382_pt1 | contig 32171 bp, 26 predicted proteins | sample Subgrocontami54m_FD_69260 | JGI IMG/M metagenome (GOLD analysis project Ga0080064, IMG submission 69260) | Subsurface groundwater microbial communities from S. Glens Falls, New York, USA - GMW46 contaminated, 5.4 m (SPADES assembly) (version 2) ...
AACATATTTATTAAAAATAATGTTAAAATTCTCCCAACCCCACCCAGTTAAAGGCCGCTCATAAAAACCATCTAACCCAAGTGACCAAATCGTAACACGGTCTTGCAGGCCATCTGAAAAAAGATAGAGGGTTTTTTGAAAAATAAATGGTAATTTTTTTTCACCGATTTGCCTACCCTCAGGGGTTGTAAACCAGAATAGACTTATTGATAGTAATACAATAACCCCATATAAACCTATTCCGGCCACTTTTGCTTTCAATGAAGTTTTGCCAATAAAGAGGAGTAGCGGTAGTAAAATAATTCCAAGAAATAAAACGATGAGTGGCGTACGTTCTCCTGTCAATAAAATTGTTATAATAGCAATAAGTGCCGTAAAAATTGAAAAAAATTTCCATCTATTATTTTTTTCATAAAAAAATAATATAAGTGCTAAATAAAAATGAATGAGTGCGTAACTGCCCAAAAAAAGCTGATTGCCAAGAGTCGATGTCATATGAATAGTAAATCCTTGAGAAAAACCGAAAAATAAAACAAGGATCAATACTCCCAATGATACGCGTAGTATATTTTTCCATTCATATTCAAGCGTATACGTAGTACTTAATATAATGAACCACACATAAAAATGGAGTAGTGTGACAATCCCGAGCATCCGCTCCTGCGATGACCACAAAGAATTTGAAAAATCAACCCCAAAAATAGCGGTTACCAATAAGCTTACTAAAAATATGACGGGGGTTAGGAATAAGGGATGTTTCCAATTTGGGCGATACGCAGGATTTTTCAGTACAAGTAATATCCACGCGAAAAACGAAATTGTTACAAAAATCTGAAAAAAAATAATTTTTGGGAAAATAAAAGAAAACATGGTTGACTTTGTTACCAAAAGTGGTAACAATAGTATCAATGCACTACAGGTAGAAATAATGGATTTCAGGATTTTTTCAGATGATATGTTCATACTTTATTACTGGATCCCGGATCGGAGTCCAGGATGACAAATAACCCGCTTAGTGTAGCTTATTACTTACTTAAATACAATGACGCTTGAAGAAAAAATTTCATCACACACAGCAATAGTTGCCATTGTCGGGCTTGGGCATGTCGGCTTGCCTTTAGCGTTTACTATTGCAAAAAAAGGATTCCCTGTTATTGGCGTTGATGTCAATGAACAGCGCATTGATTTACTTAATAATGGCAAAAGTTTTAGCCCTGATGTTACCGATTTGGACGTACAAGAAATACTCACCTCTAGTCAATTTATTACACTCCAAGACGCAGATCTACTACAAACGGCCGATATCATTATCATTTGTGTTCCAACCCCGCTTGATAGGTATCGCGTTCCAAATTTGGAGTATATCACAAGCGCTTCAAAACTTATTTCCCAACATCTTCACAAAGATTCGTTAGTTGTTCTTGAAAGCACCACCTATCCAGGCTGCACTGAAGAATTAGTAAAACCCCTTTTAGAACAATCAGGGCTACAGGCAGGAAAAGATTTTTATCTTGCCTTTTCGCCGGAACGAATCGATCCCGGAAACAAAGAGTATCCGCTCGCGAAAGTTCCAAAAGTGGTTGGCGGCATTGATGAGCAATCAACAAAGCTTGCCGCGCTTTTTTACAGCCAAATTGCGCTTCGCGCGGTAACCGTATCATCCGCGCGCGCTGCGGAAATGACTAAACTTTTGGAAAATATATTTCGGCTCGTTAATATTTCCTTTGTGAATGAGTTAAAATTACTCTGCGATAGAATGGATATTGATATTTGGGAAATTATTGAAGCGGCAAAAACAAAACCCTATGGGTTTATGCCCTTTTATCCAAGTGCTGGCATTGGCGGGGAATGTATTCCCCTTGATCCGTTTTACTTGGCATGGAAAGCGAAGGAATATGGCTTTTATGCGCGTTTTATCGAGCTTGCGGGGGAAATTAATACTTTGATGCCACATAATGTAGTTACACGCGTTATATGGGCACTGAATAAGCGTGGGAAGGCGTTACACGGTTCACGCATCCTTATTTTAGGAGCTTCGTATAAAAAAAACGTGGGCGACCTGCGGGAAAGCCCAAGTTTAAAGGTAATGGAAGAACTCCTAAAAAAACATGCGTCTGTTTTTTATCATGACCCCTTTGTACCGCATTTCACTCTTGGAAATGTTGAACTGCACTCAGTTGAACTAACTACACAGGAACTTGCAAAAGCTGATTTAGTACTGATACTCGTTGATCACGGCACAGTTGATTATGAGCTCGTCTTTTCACATGCAAACTATATTTACGACACGAAACATGTGTTTACCCAAAAACACGACAAGATTATTACATAATTACTTTGAATTACAAAACCCCAATCTTCAGGTATCTATATTAACAGACTCATGATATTTTTCTGCTGAAAAATTCAACACGCTCCCACCGTCGCGGTCCGCATGGTCTGTTAAATAGATACCCTCGAGGAGTTTTGTAATTCAAAGTAATTACGCAGGTTTTTTCCAATCCTCAACACGCACAAAGAATCTTTTTACGACTACTGGTTGATGCGAAACTGATTCAACGAGATTTTTAATCTGCTCATCCCCTATTTTTTTTGACGAGATCCAAACCTCGTCAATTTTTTTATTCTGAAACACCCTCAAAAATTCTTTTGATGAAAAAATTTTTATTCCTCCGAGAGAATAATTTTTTTTCTCTTCGTCATCATCAAGAAAAGCTACAACTTTATAATTTCCGTATTCGCCATTGCGATAGGTTTCATCAAGAAGCATTCTTCCGGCATGCCCCGCGCCATAGATAATAATTGATTTTTGGTTTGGTATTTCTCGCCTGCGCGCAATCACCAGATCAAATACCCGGAATGAAATCCTGCTTGCGACGAGTAAACAAAAAAGAATCAATGCGTAAATAAGAAATACGGAACGCGAGTAGCCGGTAAAACGATACAGTATTGCAATAACACATACCCCTAATGCACTCCCAATAAAAACGCCGAGTGCCATGCGATAGATATCCCGAAGCGTCACCAATCGCCATAATTCCTGATAGGTGCCCATAATAAAAAGACTAAATAAGCCAGATACAAGTACAATTGGGAGTGATTGATATAATTGTGTTGCAAAAATTTCAGTACCTGATTCAAATCGAATATGATACGCGGCAAAATAACTAATAACAATTAATAAAACATCGAAAATAATTTGCACCATGTTCCATTTATAAAAAAGCGTAACCTTAAGCGGTGTCCAACTTACCTCTTGAGATGTAGTACCCTGATGCACACGCACCCTCCCTAAATAGATTCCTATAAGCACTAAAAAAAGTGCATATAAAAAAAGTGCGATGAACGACGAGTCTTCGAAAAAATGATGAAAAATAGCAACAGCGCCCCCAAGCGCGGCAAGAATATAGAGTACTAAAACCGCTTGTTGCTCAGAAAACCCCAAACCCACTAACCGATGTGAGCTATGATCTTTTCCTCCAACAGTTGGTGAAATCCCCCGCATAATACGTGTTACCGTCACTAGTAGCGTATCAAGGAGTGGAAGCGAGAGAATGGCAACGGGAACAAGTAGTGCAAAAAAAATAGATGATGCCCCAAAACTTGTATTAAGCGCACTTGGAATACTGATTCCAGCCAACATATATCCTAAAAAAAGACTCCCTGAATCCCCCATAAAAATAGTTGCCGGATAGCGATTAAAGAGCAAAAATCCAAACAACGCACATACCAAGGCAAGCGCAAAGACAAAAGAAGTGTGAGAACTAGTTGCGCCACCCCCGAGCCAAGAAAGAAGTAAAATAGTTAACAGACAAATAATCACTACTCCGGCTGCAAGTCCATCCATGTTATCGATTAAATTAACCGCGTTAATAATAACGACAAACCAAAAAAAGGTAATAAGAATGTTTAGGAGAACCCACGGGGTAACTGAAAATAAAAAACCAGCAGTTATAGGGATACTGATGGCAATAAATTGGATAACAAGTTTCGTAAATGGTTTTATTCTAAAAATATCATCATAGAGCCCGCCAAGAAACATGCATCCTGCGCCCAAAAGAAAAAAAGGGAGAATTGGCGGAATTGGAATTTGATTTCGGATGCCAATAAGAAAAAAAATACCTAACGCGAGTGCAAAAGCACAAAAAATCCCACCACCGCCATACAGCGCAACTGATCGGGTATTCCACCTATCAGAACGTGGACTTACGACCCAATTATATTTATAGGCACACGTTCGAATAATCCAAACAAAAAAAGTGCTCGAAAGAAATGAAAGAGCACTTGTGATAACTAATAATTCCATGGTATTAGCTTGACGATTTATTATACTCAATGACTGAGGATAAAATTCCTTCAAGGGCTATTGTTGGTTTCCAGCCAGTGAGTGTGGCTATGCGTTCGGTTGATGGAAAACGGCGCTGCATATCCTCAAACCCCTCTTCATATGCTTTGTCGTAAGGTATGTGGATAATGTTTGAAGTACTCTTGGTTAACTCGACAATTTTTGCTGCAAGCGCGTTCATGGATACCTCTTCACCATTGCCGATATTATAGACATTCCCAACAGCTCCTTCGTGATTCATAACTTGTGTTAAGCCCCTAATAGCATCTGACACATGTAAAAAACAACGCTTCTGCTCCCCGTCACCAAAAACAGTAATATCACTTCCCGCCAATGCCTGTTTTACAAATCGAGGAACTACCATACCATAATTCCCCACCTGCCGAGGACCAACCGTATTAAAAAGACGTACTATTACCGTAGGCACTCCTTTTTCACGAAAATACGTATATGCCAAAAGTTCATCAATGGCTTTGGCCGTTGAATACCCCCAACGGCTCTTGAGGGGCGATCCTAAAATGCGATCATCGTCTTCTTTGAGTGGGCCATTGATATTTTTTCCGTAAATTTCTGATGTTGAGGTAACAAGAACTTTTTTGTGATAGCGATGAACCATTTCCAATACAATTTCACTTCCCCGAATATTGGTAATGAGTGATTCAAGAGGTTTTTTTACAACTAACTCAACGCCAACGGCCGCTGCCAAATGATAGACTTGGTCCGCGCGTTCAACGAGCTTGTCAACGAGATGTTCATTCAGTACGCTTCCATTTACAAATTGAAACTGCTCATTTCCCTCGTGCTGTTTAATATTTTCATATCTCCCAGTTGAGAGATTATCAAGAACTGTCACGCGGTTTCCTTCTTGCAATAAAAGATCGGTAAGATTTGATCCGATAAACCCCGCCCCGCCGGTGATGAGGATGTGCTGTGACATAGATTATGATTTTACAGGATTATACTCTACATGCTTTAATGCTGAAGATTTTCCAGGCCCAAATGAAGCGCTTCGTTCAATATCTTCCCAATATTCCTTGAACCAATTAATAGTATTCAAAAGACCTTCTTTAAATTCTACACTTGGCTTATACTCTACAAGTTTTTCTGCACGCTCAATTGAAGCAAGTAATCGCGATTTTGTATCCCATTTGCGTCGTTTTGTAAAACAAATACCCGCACTATTTCCGGTTATCTCGTTTATTATATTTGCAAGATCAATAATTCGCGTTTCTTTTCCTGATGCAAGATTAAAGTCCTGACCAATTGCAGAATTATAATAACCGGCTCGCAATAACCCGTCAACAAGATCATAAACATAGGTAAAATCACGAGTTTCTTCCCCAGTACCGGTAATTGGAAGTGGTTCACCTTTTAATGCCCAGTAAATAAAATTTGGGATAACATTTCTATATTGACCAGGAACTTCTCCGGGACCATAGGAGTTAAAAAAACGAGTCTTTACTACGGGCAATTCATAGTGGTTGTAAAAAAAATTACCATACAATTCACCAAGCATTTTTGTAATTTGATAAGGGGTACTTAAATTAAGCGACATAAATTCTTCCTTAAGTGGCAGTGGCGCACTGCTTCCATAAATCGAACAGCCAGATGATGAATAGATGTAGCGATCAATTTTATTTAATAATGAATATTCTAAAATTTTCAATGTTCCCAATCCATTTACCTGTAAATCTTCTTCGGGGTAATCAACTGAGTTTTGGTTCGCAAAAAAAGCAGCGAGGTGAAATACATGTGTGGGCCGTTCAAAAAATACTCTTTTGACATCTGAGTCATTAGTAACAGATCCTTTTACAAATAGTATATTTTTCTTATTTGGAATATTCCACGTATATCCAGCTCGGAGGTCATCAAGTATAATAACAAGTTTTGCATTAAGGTCTGAAAGTGCATTACAAAGATTAGTACCGATTGCACCAGCTCCTCCCGTCACTAAAATAACTTTATCTTTATAGAAATCTTTATATTCTTCGGCCATATATATTTAAAATAATTTTTTTAATTCTTCAACGCACTTTTTTATATCAAAATTACGTAATACATATTCGAAACCCCTCGTACCGTATTGCGAAAGATGTTTCCTTTCACTGTATATTTTCCTAATGATGGATGTAGAATTTTGCTCATCATTTGAGAGTGCGGAATATCCGCATTGCGCTTCCTGAATTAATACATGACCATCACTTTCCTGATGAAGAAGTGCAATAACTGGTTTTGCGGCAGCCATATAACCAAGAATCTTACCAGGGACAACAGGTGTTTTATTTTTACTACTTAAACACACGAGCCCAACATCAACTTCTTTCACAAGTTTTGGATACTCTTCCCTACTTACAAATGATTGAAATCCAACATTTGTTAATTCCTGGGCTTGTACAATTTTCTTCAATCGTTCGAGTTCTGTACCGTCCCCTACGATAAGAAAAAAAATATCAGAAATATCTCTTACATTATATGCAATCTTTAATAAAAAGTCGAGCCCTTGAGAGGGGCCAGTAACTCCAGCAAATAAAAAAATGAATTTATTTTCTAGACCGTAGAGTTTTCTATATGTTATCAAAGATTCACACCTGGTATACGAATCAACATCTATCCAATTATAAACGACTTTCACCTTTGAAATTGGAGTATTCTTTTTTTCAATAAGGAATTTTTTATTACCATGTGAGTGATTAATAATATAGTCGGTTTTGGCATATATACATTGTTCAATTAACTCGAAAAAAATAATAATGATCTTATTTGAAATAATTCCAAGATCAATTGCATTTTGAGGAAAAATATCTTGGACATTGAGAATAAATTTTGATTTGTAAAATTTTTTGACTAATATTCCCGTGATACCAAGTGTAAGTGGCGGACTATACACAATAACAATATCGATTGGCGTTCGCAAATAACGAAAAATTGAAAAAAAATAAAGAAAAGGTAAGCTTATCTCAGCAATACCACGTATAAAATAATTAACTTTATGATGCGGGAGCGTCTTTACCCGTATGATTTTTATGCCTTCTTCATTACATATTGTAGGGAAATACTGTTTTCTTTGCTCTAGTGTTAAATTATATTGGGGATAGGAAGTGACAACATTCACGGTATGTCCTTGTACTCGTAACTCCTGAGCTAATTCATAGATAAGATGTGATCCAGACCTAATTTCAGGAGGGTAAAATCCTGTTACAAGTAATATATTTTTTTTATTCATATATTCTGTTACAACGATACGGGAAGCCCAGTATTTAATGAATCAATAATTGCAAATGTCATCTGGCTTGGAGAAAATATAGCATTTTCACTTAATTCAAATTTTCTATTTCCGTGAATACAACCAAAAAAATATTCTAACTCTTCTTTATACCCAAGTTCTTGGTTCCATGTTTGAAATATTTTTTTCTTTCCATTCTTCCAAATTTTTGTCTTTTTATAATCATAACTAACCCCTGTGTTTCCTTCAGAAAAAACTTCCAACTGTTCCCGAGAATATGCCCTATCTCCAAGAGCAGTATAAACAAGCGTTCCTATCGAACCGTCATTAAATTTCACTATTACGGAGATATTATCACTATTCATTACTGTCGCATTATTCCCAGAAAGCCGCTGAGCATATATCTGAATTGGTTTTTTTTGTGTCAAATACTGAAATAATTGCACAAAATGACACATCTCGCCAATAATTCTACTCCCACCCTCTTCTTCGGAATGAACCCAGTGATTTGATTTTAAAAATCCGGCATTAACCCGATAATTCATCATGAGCGGTTCTTTGCGATCATTAAGTATTTCTTGAAGCTTGCAGATATGTGGAGAAAAACTCCTATTATACCCAACCATAAAAACATGCCCAGATCTAGTATATTCTGAATACATTTCATTAATGCGCAACAATTCATCTTTATTAATACACAAGGGCTTTTCAATAAAAATATGTTTTCCTGCCTTCATTGCTTCCAACGCAATTTCTGCATGAATGTTATGTGAGGCAAGGATAATAATTGTGTTGATATCCTTGTTATTAACAAGTTCCTTATAGTTTGTACACGTATGTGTAAAACCAAATTTTTTTGCCGTATGTATGGCATTTACACCTGAATTCGCCGCAATGGTATGAAGTGAGACGTCTTTTATTTTTTTAAGAATCGATAAAAATGTTGAGCGGGCAAAAAGCCCCGCCCCAATAACACCCACAGAAATAGAATTTGGCGAAATGGTTGAAAAAGATACTTGGTTAGGAATAGCGACTTCTTTATGCTTTTCATCTATATACGAGAATACAATGCCAATATACTTTTGTGATTTTTCAAAAATATTTTTATATACTGTTTCTGCTTCTTTAAAGGAAAAACGGTGTGATATGAGACTTAACACATCCATTTTTTTTTCTGCTATAAGCCTCATGATCTCCTCAAGGTTTCTTTGCTCTGTCCATCGTACTAGCCCAATAGGATAATCAATCCCCTTTTGTTCATAGAGGGGGTCAAAAATTCCTGGTCCTCCTGCCTTAGATACGATAATTTCTACCTCCTTATGCCACATTTCATTTCTGTGAGGATGAATATCTGTAACTCCAACAACCACTATTCTTCCGTGTTCTCTTACTATTTCAACTGCTAAATGAACAGGCTTATCACTTTCAGTTGCCGCACTAATAATAACTGCATCACTCCCTGCACCGTTATTCATCTGATGAACACCTTTTACAAGATCGTCAGGAGAAGAATAAAAATGATCACCGCATATTTTTTTCGCTAACTCAACTTTTGAAGGATCCGTATCTATGCCAATTATCTTGCAACCATAACTGCGCGCAATTTGCGCTATTAATAATCCAAGTAAACCAAGCCCGATAATAGCTACTGTTTCGCCAAAACTAATTTTTGCCGATCTGATTGCATGAAGCGCAATAATACCAAGCATTCCAAAAGAAGCTTCTTCAAATGAAAGTGAATCGGGAATTTTTACGCATAATCGTTGGGGAACCCGAATATATTCGGCATGACAAGCCACTCCAGCTCCAATACATGCCACGCGATCACCCGGAGAAAAAGAGTGAATTTGAGAACCGACTTTTACGACAATTCCAGCGGAACTATATCCCAATGGCGAAGCCGTATCCAATCGATCAAGTGCTTCTTTAAAAGTTTTAAAAAAACCTTCTTGAGAAGATTTTTCAAAAAAACGCTTAACAAGATCGGGGCGTGATTTCGCTTTTCCGAGAAGAGATTTTTTCCCAAGCTCAATAAGTGAACGTTCTGTGCCAATACTCAAAAGTGATGCGTAATTTTTCACAATAAGCACATTTGGCCCACATGTCGGCTCTGGAACTTCAGTTAAAATAACCTTGCCATTACTGTAATCCTGTATAACTTGCTTCATATATTCACTTCTTTTCAATAAATATCTTATGCCATTGTGCAAATGTAATAAGTGACCAAAGAAGGAGGCTTCTATTATTTACACCCACCGCATGTTCACGAATAATTGTCTGAACGCTATTTTTATTAAAATATCCCATATCATTTAGGTGAGACGGGGAAAGTAATTCATGCGCAATATTCTGAATCTCTTTTTTCCATACATGAATAGGGGCTGCAAAGCCGCTCTTTTTTTGCCAGACAATTTCACGTGGCAAATAATTTTCTGCTACTTTTTTAAGAATATATTTTGTTTTAAAATTATGTATCTTGAATTGCGAAGGAAGAGAAAAAGCAAATTCTACTATTTCTCGATCAAGAAATGGCGAGCGAATTTCACAAGATGATGCCATACCTGTTTTATCCGTATACATAAGATTTTGTTCAGGGAGAAATGTTTTAAAATCAGTATAAAGAACTCGGGATAGAAGGTCAATTGACTGATACGTATTAAAATATTTCAATTTACTTTCCTTATATTTTCCATTTCTGTAATTTTCTTTAATGTCGGGATGAAAAATGTTAATAATATCTTCATCGATAAATGATGAGGTAAATCCAATAAATTTTACATTAATATCTTCGTTAAAAAACTTATCCTTACGTTTTAAAAAATAAATAAAATTCTGAAAACTAGTATTTTTAGAAAATGGAAAAAGAGAAGCAAAAGTTGAAAGTATATTATGTAAACCCTTAAATCTTTTAAGATATCTACTATGGGCAAGTATTAAATGATGATTATAACCACCGAATATTTCATCTGCACCCATTCCTGAAAGAAGTACAGTAATCCCATGTTTTTTTGCCAACTGACATATTACATATGCATTTAGTTCTGCGGGGTCTGCAATTGGTTCATCAAGATGCCAAATGATTTTTTGAAATAACTCAACAATATTTGAGTCAAGAAGTATTTCATTATAGTCAATCCTTTTTCCAAGCAACGCATAAAGTTTTCGCGCATACTGTAGCTCATTTTTTATGGACGTATCATTTTTTTGATCAAAACCAGTCGTAAATGTCTTGACTGGTTGTTGGGATAATTTGGTTGCAATTGTTGTAATAAGACTAGAATCAAGTCCACCGCTCAAGAATGCACCAACAGAAACATCGGCTATCATATGTCTTTGAATCGACTTTAAACAAAGGGTATTAAGTTCTCCACTTGCCTCCTGAAGTGTTCCCTGAAATACATTATGTGAGACAAGTGGATCCCACCACTGCTTCTGGTTAATATGAGAATTTTCCCAAGTAAGATAGTGGGCTGACTCAAGTTTATAAATATTTTGAAACATTGTCTGGGGTGCGTGAACTCTGGAAAAAGAAAAATATTCAGGTATGGCATATATATTAACTTTTGATTCAAGAATATCTGAGGCAAGCAATGCCTTAATTTCTGAAGCAAAAATAATTCCACCATCAGGTAAAATACTATAGTATAGGGGTTTTTGGCCTGCATGATCACGAGCTAAAAAAAGTTTTTTTTCATCACTATCCCAAATTGCAAATGCAAACATGCCATTAAATTTTTGGAGACAATCGACGCCCCATTGCTGATATGACTTTAGAATAACTTCGGTATCGCAGTGAGAGTTAAATTTATATCCAAGGCGTTCAAGATCCCTTTTTATATCCTTAAAATTATATAGTTCCCCATTATATGTAATCCAAAGTTTTTTTGATTCATTTGGCATCGGTTGATGACCGGCATGTGAGAGATCAATAATAGAAAGCCTTCTGTGGCCAAGTACGATAGAATATTCATTCAATTTTTGAATAAAAACGCCCTCGTCATCAGGGCCACGATGTACTATTGATGCAAGCATTTTTTTATACGAGACCGTATTTCTTGAAATTACACCAACAATACCGCACATATGAGTTAAATTATTTTATGAAATAACTGTAGGAGGCGCTGACAATGATTATTCCATTCAAATTGCAGACAACGTTTTTTACCCTTATCTGAAAATTGTTGCTGTAACACTGTATTATCAAAAAATTGCTGTATCTTATCTGCAAGTTCATGATGGTCAAATGGATCAAAATAGAGGGCCGCATCACCGCATAACTCTCTATTTATCGGTATATCTGAACAGATTATTGGACATCCTGCGGCCATTCCTTCTATGATTGGGTGTCCAAATGACTCCGTAAGTGTTGGCCAAACAAATAGATCGGCAGTTTTGTATAATTCAAAAACTTTAGCATAAGGAATAGTTCCTAAATTTACAATAGTGCCGCGCAACTCTTCCGAAAGTACAAGTTCTCTGTCAGTATTATATGTTATTGATTCTTTTGAAACTTGGGAATCAAAATCTATTGAAATTACACATTGAAATGATGTAAGTCCTCTTTTTTTTAATTCAACACAGGCATTTAAAAGAACTGCGTAATTTTTATAATCATAATACGTACTAATATAAAGAATGGTAAATATTTTGAGTTTTTTCCTTTCATTTGCATAGCCATCCATTATTTTTTTAATATGCGTGCCATAAAAATTCACAACCTGTTTTTTATTCATCCACGGGAATGAATGATTAAAATCACTCCGCATACTATCGGTTGGAAACAATAATATGTCTGATTGCATTGCTGATAATAAAATAAGGAATTTTCGAAAAACGAAATCTATTTTTTGGAAGAAACTTTTTTTTCTCAATATAGTTTTAATATATACATCCGAAAAATAAATTGGAATACGTATAAGTAATATTTGTTTACATGGTGAAAACAATGTTCCAAAATTTGCTGCTGAAAAAAGTATATTAATTTTATATTTCTTTAGAAGAATAGGGATAACGCATTGTTGCCACAAAAACTGTTTGACCCATGAACTATTAGGATCTTTAAAAATAAACTTAATTCTTGGATGCATAATTGTATTAAATTTTTCAGACCATGCAACCATAGGAACAACAATAACATATTGGTTATTTGTATTATCATAATCAATAAGAAACTGGATAAGATTTTGCGTGTATGTTGCTATTCCGCCAAATTTTGCCGACCGCGCCATGATAAAAATTTTCATAAAGTCTCATTATTTTTAAGTTGATAATCGTAGTCACGCAAAAGCCAGCCTGTCGCAAGAAAAAAAATGAGAAACCAAATATCAAACCAGAATATATAAGCTGTTACTGAAAAGCTAATATGAATTAAAAAAAAGAAAAAAAGAGCAATGGAATATTTTTTTAAATACTTGAATTTAAATGCAAGACGCCATAACATTTTAAAAAGAAAAAAAGAAAACATTAAAAAAAGAAATAATCCCAAAATTCCAGTTCTAAAAAAAAATGTTTGTGGAGTACCATGAATTGAATGAATAAGAAACTTGCTATCCCCGGCTGCCATATAATAACGTGAGGGTAAATATGAGTCAGCAAGATTTAACTCAGACCCAAGTCCCCTTCCAAATAAAATAGTTCCAAGATCACTTGACTTAGCTATGTTAATAAGTGCATAATTTTCAATCATTCTTCTCGCTATCGAATTTTCGAGTGTGTATATATTAGAGAATGAATTAGTTGTTTGAGTAATTCGTACAACAGCATATTTAACCTGATTTGGAAAGATAAAAAACACAAATACAGAGAGGATAAGGGGGAGAATAAAAACAGTAACTAATTGAATCTTCTTCTTTTTATAAAAAAAAGAATATATAAAATAACAAAATAAAATGAAGATCAAAACCACCCAAAGTGTCCGCTTAAAAGTAAGAATAGCACTAATAAATAATAATGACATTATGAGGTACTCTCGTAATGATCTTTTTTCTAAAAAAAGCAAGTATAACAATGGAAACAAATAAAATATTGAATTCGTAATAACTACTCTTCCATTTACAAAAAAGAACAACTGCATACAAAAATCAAGAAGTGCAAGAAACAAAAACATGTAGTATAGCTTACGCATGAATTCTTTTGCTATTCCATGATAGTAATAACTATTTAACAAAAAATACAACAATGGAAGATATAGGAGGGAAATACTATCATTAATAATATAACGAATAGAATTTTGATTTAATAAACCAATTATGGCTGCTAATAGAGTAAGGGGGACAAAACAAAAAAGTATTCTTTCGTGTATATGTGAAAGATGAATTTTTCTTACTTTCAATATCTGAGAAAGTGAAATAATTGAGACCAATACAAGAATAAAAAAATATTCCGTATAATAAATTTTATCTATCAACTCGCGATTAGCAAGTACAGGAATACGAAGTCCGTTTACTAAAAAAAATATGACAGTAAAAAAAAGAAAATGAAAAAAGAAGGGTATTAAAATAATATCTTCCTTCTTTATATTCAATGCAAGCATAAAATCATGTATCATCTAGTTTTTTCTATTTCTTGCTCCATTAATAAATATGTATATGAAACTCAAAAATAAACCTATACATAGTGAAATTACTAGATGCTTTAGGAAAAGAATATGTGAAAATTTATCACCAGCATCACCCTCGCTATCTTCGTTAACTAAAACAATTTTTGAAAATTCATTTAGCTGATTTTTCTTATTAGAAAGTAAATTCATAAGGGAACTTATTCTATCTTCTCTTGCTAACAATAAAACAGAAAATAACCCAGATTGACCCGGATATTTTCTAATACTACTTTCTAACTCACTTATCTCTTTATTTATTTTTTTTACTTCCAACTCTAAAGTATCTACTTCCTTTTGAATAAATTGTTGTTTTTCATATTCTAATTGTGAATGAACCTCCTTTATAGTTGCAATAAGAACGTTACTTAGCAAATCAGATTCATGCTTATTTATACCATACACCTTTAGAACAATATGATTTGGATAAGATAATATCTTATATTTTTTTTCAATATTAGTAATTTGTATTTTATTTTTAATTAAATTTCTTTTTGTTAATTGTAAAAAAAAGTTATTACTTGTCTCGTATACTCTAATATTTTCTTCAAAAATTATCGGAATATTTCTACTTCCTTCATATGATTGTATTCTAAGAATCACATCTTTTTGATATGGTCTTGGAAATATATAAAAAAAAATAATCCCAATAACAAGACTAAGGGCTGTTATAAAAATAATATAGTATTTTCCACTCCATAAAACTTTCGCTAATTCACTCACATCAAAATATTGTTCTTTTTCCATACTTGTATACAATGATAATTAATTACAAATCATTTTTATCATAATATAGTCTAGAAGTAAAGATTACTCAACTGCCTATGGTAAGTATTCCACATTTATTTAATACGCCTTTTTTCCCCAAAATACTCCTTTTATTTATATCATTTATTCTTCTTTTATTTAGTTATTTTGCCTATCCAGTCGTACGTGGAGATTCAATTTTTTTTATTCCAGCAGCCATTAATGTCGCGCAAGGAAAGGGACTTATTAATGAACTTGGGTATCTTTCACTTATTCTAGATAAATTCCATGGACAGGATTTTATTTATTATCCTCCTCTTTTCCCGCTCATTCTTGCAAAACTTTCGTACCAACCAACGCTACAGGGAATTTATTTTAGTTCAGCTATTATCGCGATCTTTTCACTATTCCTTCTCTATATAATTATCAATATATTCAGAAAAAAATTAGCACATGCACCGGATATAAAGTTTAAAGGTATACTATCAATTATCCTTATCGGGCATTCAACTGGATATATAACTGGAAATATGCGACCTGAGCTACTTTCAAAATTTATCTTACTTACATTCATATATTTAAATATTATACTCTTTAAACGCAAACATTTCTTTATAATCGTTAATGCGGTGTTACTTGGAATCACTTTACTTATTCATATTTATCATGCACTTATTTTTGCGCTTTTATTAGCTCTGTATTATTCAATTCGGTTTCGCTGTCTAGAATGGTTAAAATATATTTTTACGACAGCTTTTATATCAATCATGTTATTTATTCTTGGTGTCATGGCTCTTAGCCCCTTTGGACTCTTACGTAATCTTAGTGGAATTTACTCACATATTAAGTTGATTCAGGGCATTAACATACATCTAGAAAAAATTTCACCAAATCTTTTTTTAGGTTTTAATCTTCTTGATACTGGTTATTTTTTTTATTTACCAATCGCCCTACTATTTCTTGGTATTGTTATTTTTAGTACCTATACCTACTGGGATGTAATCAGAACAAAGAGCATTTTTCTTGTAATTCTTGTGCTTTCTATATATCTCATTTATATCGTTCCCACATTGAGAGAATTTCCTTATTATCTCTATCTTATGATTCCACTGATTTATATTGGAATTTTTGTTTTTATTTTTTATTTCAAGCTGTCTAAATTTCTATTTTCTATTACCCTATTCTTATTGATATTACCAATGGGTGGATTTTTAAGGGAAGTTGTTTTATTTCCTTTTTTTCTTACACAGGGTGTTTCACTAGAAAAAGCTAGGACGGATTATGCTCTATTAAGATCGCAAAATACAGAGTTAATTAAAAATGATGAGAAAATTGGAATTACCATCTCATTATGGCCACTTACATATAACTTTAGCGAACTTGCTTCTGATGATATGATAAAAAAAACCCAGCTTAAAATTCCCTACTTTCTTAAGCAGCAAATTTATAGTGGGAATAGTATACTAAAAGAATCATATAACTCATGTATATTAATACATAATAATTTTGTAAATGAGTCGACAAGAATTTTTGGTATCAAACTTGCAAATAACATACCTGGGTATTCATTCGCCACCTATGACTGCAAAAAAAAATAATTATAAAATTTGTTTTTTTGACATCGACGGAACACTTATACCCAATACTTCCTGCGAATTTTTATTTATAAAGTATCTTTTGAAATACAAAAAAATACCAATAAAAAATATTTATTTAACATTTTTAAGTCTAATAAAAAATATAAATGAACTTGATAAGAATATTCATGAAAATAAATTTTACTTAAAAGATTTTTTCATTAATGATATTTTAACATACACAAAGGACTGTTTTGAAAGTACAATAAAGAATAAAATTTCAATCGATGGACTTTCTGAATTGCGAAAACTTCATAGTCAAAATATCTCGATCATACTTCTTTCAGCTGGACCTGATTTTCTTGTAGAAATGATTGCTAGCTATATTAATGCTCATCATTATCTTGCAACTTCTTTTACAATGCAGCATAATAAATTCGTTGGAACTATTAATGGTACCCAGCCATACGGAATAGGAAAATATATAGTTGTAAATGAATACGTAAAAAAACACGGAATTACACTAAATGAATGTATTGCTTATGGAAACTCCTTTTCAGACAGATATCTTCTTTCTGCTGTTGGAGTTCCAATAGCAGTGAACCCTGATTTTAAATTAAAAAATTACGCAAAAAAAAGATTTTGGCGTATTACTTATTTTAGATAAAACGTATGCGGAACACACTTATTACCGGCGCTCCGGGTTGGCTTGGAAATCGATTAGTTGAAGTACTTACAGACTCACGTCATGAATTACAATGTTATTCAAGCTTTTCTGAACGAAACGTTCGTTGTCTTATTCTGCCATCCATTGACTCCACTTCAATTGATAAATTTTCGATTGAAAAAATACATGGTGACATTCTTAATATTCAATCACTTAAAGAAGCAATGAAGGGGGTTGAAACTGTATTTCATCTTGTTGGTATTATTCATCCTAAAAAAGTAAGTGATTTCTATAAAATTAATAGGGATGGTCTTAAAAATGTTTTAGATGCTGCCGTACAAGCTGGGGTAAAGCGTATTGTTATTATTAGTAGCAATTCCCCTGCCGGAGTAAACAAAAAACGATCACTATTATTACACGAAGATGATACACCCAATCCCTATAAACACTATGGGAAAAGCAAACTTGAAGCAGAAAGACTTGCACTTGATTTTCATAAACGAGGAGATATTGAAGTTGTTATTCTGCGACCTTGTTGGTTTTATGGTCCAGGCCAACCTGCACGGCAAACTCGGTTTTTTCAAATGATAAAAAAGGGAAATCCCCTTATCTTTGGAGATGGAAAAAATCTCCGAAGCATGTCTTATCTTGATAATACAATACAAGGACTTCTTCTTGCAGAATCAAGTGAAAAAGCTCCCGGAAATATTTACTGGATAGCTGATGAAAAACCGTACACCACGCTTGAAATTTACGAAACAATAGCAGATCTTTTACAAGTAAATCTTAAACCTCGGTTTCTTCCACGATTTGTATCGTGGGGATGTGAGCAAGTAGACGATATTCTTCAGTCTATCGGGCTCTATTCTACAGATTTTCATGTGGCAGGTGAAATGGTTTATGATATAGCATGTAGTATTAAAAAAGCACAAGATGAACTCGGTTATAATCCTATAATTGACCTACAAGAAGGAATGCGACGTTCGATTGAGTGGTGTAATTCGCATGAAAAAAATAATAATTTATGATTCTTGTTACCGGTGGAAGTGGTTTTATTGGAAGTGTTTTAGCAAAAACACTTTTTGAACTTGGTTTTGCAGTTAGAATTTTTGACCTTATTGATTTTCCTGATAGACCTCAAGAGATTGGGTTTGTTCAAGGTGATATACAAAATGAATCAGACATCAAAAAGGCTCTTGATGGTATTGATATTATTTATCATTGTGTTGCCCTTGTCCCCTTAGCAAAGGCTGGAAAAAAATTCTGGGATGTAAATGTTTTAGGAACAGAAAAACTACTCAACGCATGCAAACAAAAAAAAATTCAACATTTTATACATCTTTCATCAAGTACTGTATTTGGTATTCCAGAGTGTCCAATCTCAAATAAAACAAATTGTAAGCCAGTTGAAATATATGGGCATACAAAACTAGCTGGCGAAAAACTTGTTCTTGATTATATTCAATGGGGCGGTAGAGCTAGTATTATTAGACCGCGTACGGTGCTTGGTAACTTTAGACTTGGTATATTTGATATTTTATTTGAATGGGTTTCAGAAAACAGAAAAATATACATTATTGGGGATGGTGAAAATCTTTTTCAATTTATACATGTCCAGGATCTTTGCGATGCAATGATTAATGCTTCACATAAAATGTCTTCGGGAGTTTATAACATTGGCACTGATCGTTATTCAACATTAAAGCAAGATTTAAATAGCTTTATTAGTGCAGTTGGATCAACTTCCGTTATTTGTTCAATACCTCGTTGGATTGCCATTCCCACACTGATGGCGCTAGATTATACAAAATTGTCACCTCTTGCCCCTTGGCATTATCTTTCATATGATAAACCTTTTTATTTTAATATAGAAAATGAAATGAAACTTCTTGACTGGAAGCCAAAATATTCAAATATTGAAATGTTTGTGGCTTCCTATAATTGGCATAGAGACTATAAAAATGCACTTCAGAAGAATGGTATAGCCATAAACTCAACACATCACATGCCGGTAAAACAAAAGATTCTAAAACTTCTCAAATGGATTTCTTAAAAAAAATAAAATTATATTCTGAACTTTTTCGAGTTCAGCAATGGACAAAAAATGGATTTGTTTTTGCTGCCGTTATCTTTTCTGGAAAATTTCTAGAACATACAACATTACTTCAATCCATATTTGCATGCATTATATTCTGCTTATTGGCAAGCGCTATATATATTATAAATGACATTATTGATAAAAATAATGATGCAGCTCACCCGATAAAAAAGTTACGCCCAATAACATCCAATAAAATATCGATACCAAAGGCCTGTACTATAGCTTTTACATTACTTTTTATTGCATTTCTCTCTAGTTATTTTCTGAACCACGTTTTTTTTGTTTTTACACTCCTCTACCTTTTACTTAATATTGCCTACTCATTGCTACTAAAAAAAATAGTTATTATTGATGTATTAGCAGTTGCTGCAAATTATATCATAAGAATACTAGCTGGTGCCGCAGTTATTCAAGTTTCAATTACACCGTGGTTTCTTATTGCAAGTACATTTCTTGCTATTTTTCTTGCGCTTGGAAAAAGAAAACACGAACTTACACTTCTGGGAGTATATTCAAAAAATCATCGCTCTATTCTTTCTGAATATGATCAATATTTTCTCGATCAACTTATTACAATAACTTCATCATCAACCATTATTATATATAGCTTATACACGTTCGATCAACATACCAAGGAATTACTTCGTACAGAATATATGCCATATACCATCCCTTTTGTGTTATTTGGTGTTTTTCGTTATCTCTATATTATTCATCACAAAGAGTCTGGTGGAAATCCTACCGAGGTTCTCCTGCATGATCCGTCATTACTTGTAACGGTAATGCTTTGGATAGGAACTATCGTAACAATTATTGTAACCAGCAAATAGTAGAGGAAATTACTCATTCTTATTATTTCTCATCCAGATATACATTCCACTACAATATCTGTCAAATAATGGTACCTTATTTGAATCAAGATCATATTTATTCTTTTTAATATAGCTAATAGCTCGGGTAGAAATTTTTGCAAAAGACTGTAATACGATAAAGTTATTTTTGTTAAAAATTTTAAAATATTCCTCAATACGCAAGTATGAAAAAAGTTTTTCCTTAAACATATAAAACCCATCACATGAATCATAGGATGGTGATGTATTTTTTGTATTAAGTTCATGAGTATAGGTTTCTTCTGATAATATAAGATGGTCAAATTCTCTTCCTCTCCCCCAATCTATATGATCTCCACCAGGACCATACCATAAAGGACCAAAACTTGCATAAAATATCCCACTTTTTTTTAGAAATTTTTTTGATGAAAGTAAAAACTGGGGCAAATCCTTCACATGTTCTAAAACTGCATCAGATATTATAAAATCAAATGAATTACTATAATTCTCTGGGATTTTACTAAAATCACCTCCATAAAATTCTACCTGCACACCAAAAATTTCTTGCACATTCTTTTGAACATACTCCCATTCTTGTCTGTATTCAAATAAATCAAAGGCTACAATTTTTTTTGGCTTCCAAGCCGCCATTTGAAATATATTATGACCATATCCGCAACCAGGTATAAGAATGACAGAATCTTTCAATATTCTTATCTTATTACAAATTCCATATACATGTTGCTTAAACATTCCTCCCTCATTTAATAAACATGTAGTTAATTGTCTATATATAATATCATCGATTAAAATATTATTTAAAAAAAATTTAAAATAGAGGTTAGCAAGTGGCCTTTGTACATAATAAAAAAATAATTTCATCTTTATAAAAAAAATGGTTTTTTTCTTTTTTACTTCAGATAAATCATTATGTAATATGTCGAGGTAAATGTTATTCATGATACTGAGGTTATTTTTTTAATGCCACTACTGCAATAGAAAGATATGGAAATCCAATGAGCCGAGTAATAAAGGGATCGAAGAGGGTCAATGGTCGTAAAAAAAATATGATTGCCCATGCAATAAAATAGTTATACGATGCTATATATCTCATAACTCGTATAAGGAGCTGTGAAATAAAACCCGTTACAAATTCCTTCTTTTCTATAGTAAAGCGGCATTGCGTTAATAAATCACTTAATTCCTCATGGGTATAACCCCACCGTACATGACCACCATCTTCACTTTGAGAAATCTTATCTCCTGGAAGTCTAACATAATATTTATACGGTGTTGTTAATAATAACTTACCTCCAGTTTTAAGTAGGGAATAAAAATTCTGAATAAGTTTTTTATCATCAAGAATATGTTCGATCATTTCAAAACAAATAATTTGATCTACAGACCCAAACATGTCTTTAAGATCTTCCAATTTTCTTAAATCATAATTTATAAATTGAATATTTTTTAAAAAAATTTTATCTGCTCTCTGAGTAGCAATAAGATTTTTTTTAGCATTAAAAGAAATTCCGACTACGCTATTTCCAACATAAGCCGCATATAGTGAAAATGCGCCACTGCCACAACCTGCATCAAGTGTTTTTATAAATCCCAGGGTGATATTTTTCCGTAACCATATCCATCGATCAAAGACTCCGGGATCACCAAATAAAAAAGTAGGGTATAAATAAAATAATTTAGAAAAAATATTTTTATTCATATTTTCTTGTATTGATACATCTATTATATGTATCAATTATTCTTTCTCCGTAATCATCCCAAGAAAAACCAGATTGAACACTATTAACTGCATGTAAACCCATAACCGAGATAATACCTAGATTGTTATAAAAAAATAATATTTTTTCTTTTAACACAGCGTTGTTCCTGATTGGTATAATAAAACCATTTCTACCATCAATCACTATATCCTCTGCTCCAGAATTCGTTGTAGCAATGACCGGCAAGCCACATGCCATTGCTTCAAATATCACCAATGCAAGCCCCTCCTCAAGTGATGGCATAACGAAAATTGAACCCTGAGATAAGAAAGTATATAATTCTGTATGTGCTACGTGAGGAATCCAGCGAACATTTTTTGGATATTTTTGAAAAAAAAATTTCATTTCATCGCACATCTCTCCAATCAATAATAACTCACTATTCTTTAAATGCAGCTCAGAGTAAGCCTGTAATAAATAATGGACCCCCTTTCTAGCTGACAAGGTACCAACAAAAATAATACGAAATACAGAGTCCTTTTTTGAAACTTTTTTAAATTTTGATAAATCCACCCCATAAGGAATATGTAATATTTTTTTTTCATCTACTTCCATTTCAAGAAAAGTGTTCTTAGCAAAAGATGATGGAACTGAAATAAAATCTGCTTCTATATATTCTTGTAATTCCTTTTTTATGATTTTATTATTAAAAAAATCATTTTTCTTAATGCCGAGAATTTTGTATTCTTCACTAAGAATATTTTTTTGAAAAAGCGCATGTGTGCTACCATTCTCAATAATTACAATAGCTCCATTTTTTTTTGCTTTTCTTAATGAACGTAGAGAAAAACCTGCCCACCCAACAAAAATATCTGTACTTGTAATACGGTTAGCTACATAAAAATCAAATAGTTCATTAAGTACGTAACGAAAAAAATTTTGACTAAAAATTCTTTTTAAAATTTCACAAAGAATAAAACTTTCGCATTTCACGGCTGGTAGGCTAAATTTTCGAAGTTCAAAATATGGGTATGAGGTAATAATTTTTTTAAGATTCCCTACCCCATGAAGTTGCTTTGCAAGTTCAAACGCATGAAACTTTCCAAAAACAGAGATTATTACCCTCATATCTGAAATTTTTTATTCTTATGAGAACCGCTTGGTATAGCAAGTATATTTTCTACATTTAAAATATCATTTGTGATATTTAATTCTTTAAAGTATGAACAATTAAATGCATGAAATGCATATAGTACATAATTTAAATTTTTAAAAAAAATTATGAGTTCCTCAACTTTTTTTGTATCACCATTATATATTTTTTTATCAAACTCAAATGCGATATAGGGCCTAAATCTTTCAATAGTTTTTTTTGCTCCAAGTATGACATTCCAATCACTTCCTTCGGTATCAATTTTAATGAAATCAACTTTTTCTATATGATTTTCTTCAATAAAAATATCAAGTTGAGTTACCTTGACACAAGTCTCGACTATTAACTCTTTTGACCAGTTTTTTTCTAAACTGCAATTATATAAAAATTTATCAGATGGAGGTGTATAGAGAGTTGAATTTCCTGTAAAATTGGAAAGTGCTTGTTGAATAATTGTTACATTTTTAAAATTATTTATATCTAAATTTTCTACTATATATTTTGTGTTTATGGAATTTGGTTCAAACGCAAAAATATGACCTAATTCTCCAACTTTGTCTGCCATAATAAGAGTATGAGATCCAGCATGAGCCCCTATATCAAGGGCAATGCAACCAGGTTTCATGATTCTTTTAATAATCTTTATGAGAGTATTTTCATAATAACCCATAAAAAAAATATTCCATCCAACAAAAGTAGTTGTATTCACACGAAAAAAAACATGCTCATCTGTGTAAAAAATAAAGTCAAAAAAATTTTTACTTTTCCTGTCAGGCGAATAAACTAATCTTGCAATCTTTTCAATAAAAGGAAACCCCAAACGATTTAGCATGCGTGTTGCTCCGGCGAAGTATGATATAAGACGAAAATAAATATTCATATACATCTCTCAGGTTTTATTTTTATTCATTTGATAAATTGAAACGAGTTCGTTAGTAAGTACATTCCATGTAAATTTTTTTTCAACAACCATTCTCGCGGCTACTCCCATTTCTTTTCTTAAAACACTATCACGTAATAGAAATAAAACTTTGTCTGCAATTTGTTGAAAATTTCTCTGCTTCACTAGATAACCTGTTTTTTCATTCTCAACAATAAATGGGATACCACCAACTTCTGTCCCAATAACAGGAATACCGCACGCCATTGCTTCAAGTCCAGCTATTGATGTTGCCTCCATAAGAGATGGGAGAATAACAATATCTGAGACAGCGTATAATGGAATCATTTCTGAATTTTGTATTTGGCCAAGAATTCTTACCTGACGACTAATCCCTAAATAATCAATTTCTTTTAAAATCATTTTTGTATATTCTTCCTCAACAAAATTTCCTGCAAATAAAGCAATAACATTTGGTATTTCCTTTAAAATAAAGGGTAATGATCTAACAAAATATTCTATACCATTTTTCTGCTCCCATCTTCGTGGACAAAATAATATAAATGAACCTGCATCAAGGGTATAACGAGATTTTAAAATTTGCAAATAAAAGCGTTTTTTATCCTCATGAACATAGGAAAAATCGTATATATCAACGCCATTGGAAATAAAAAAAACTGTGGATGGGGCTCGCCTATAATATTGAATGGTTTTTTCACGAAGCTCCTCAGAGGGACATACAATGAAATTTGCCTTTTTCATAAGCAGTCTATGAAAAAAAATAAATTTTTTATGTTCAAACATCTCAAGAAATCCGCTAGAATGATTTGTAAATATAAACGTTCTTGCAAAACCAAACCAGGCAATTATCCCATCTGGTAAAATATTATGATAATGAATGACATCAATTTTTTTAAAAAATGTATAGATAAATAAGAATTGTGCAGCAAAAAAAATAAAAAAAATTCCTCTTATTTTTGAAATATTTGGAACAAGAAAGCGATAAATAACAAGATTATCTTGTTTTTGCTTAAAAGGAAGTTTTAAATTATACCTTATACTAAGTACAATTACGGTATACTTTATTCTAGCTAAGGATTTTGCGATGTTTTCGACATGAGAAGCAATACCTCCTATAGAGGGCGTGTAATCATGGCTAATAAGGATAACATTCATATAACATATTTGTTACCTTCCTAGCACGCTCAATAAACGTATGTTTTTGTACTGCTTTAAATGCATTATGTGCAATTGATTTTCTTTCAATTTCATGCAAGAGATAATAAAAAATTTTAGATTTTAATTCATCAATTGTTTGAAAATATTCCATTTCTACACCTTCTTTAAAAAATACTAACTGCTCTTTGGTGCGACTACCAAGGAGAAAACCCCTGCATGCAGGAACCTCGAAAGTACGCATATTATGAGAATTTCCGTTTTGTTTTCTTATAATATTAAGAATAATTTTAGAACTATTGACGACGCGTGAAAAATCTTCACCAATCACTTCTCGCTTCATCCATTTTTTTTGTATTTTTTTAGATGCTTTTTCCCATGCATTTCCCCAAATTTTAAAAGAAAAACATTCAGTACAAAGTGTACTTAACCACATTTCTCTTTCTTTATCCCAACTCCCAATAAAGGCAACATCGGAACCGAAATACTCCTTTTCTTTTTTTGATATGGTTATAGGATAATGCCTTTTAGAGTCATGCGCAAATGGCAGATATACAATTTTTTTCGCTCCAGCCTTTTTTAGTTGTGGAATAAGAAACTTTCCCCAAATAAAATAAATATTATATAAAGGAATACTTTTTCTTACCCATGTATTTGAGATTCCAAAATGCCAAGTATTAAAAGGATTGTCTGGATTGAAACAAACAATTTTTATGCCACTGTTTTGTATTGCAATGATTGTTTTTGGACATAACAGCCATCCCTTTAGTATATATATATAGTTTGGCTGTTTCTCACTTACTATTTTAATGAATTCATCTTGTAATTGTGTAGCTAGTGTTCGCCAAAAAAAACGATGCGTTATTTTTTGCATGTATCGATTAGATGGTATATTTTTTTTACATATATCATTGTATATTTTTTGTTCATCAAAAAAAAATACTTCATGGCCATTCTCGCGGAATCCATCGGCAATAGAAAGATCATTACTAATTAATGATCCGTCACCATATATAAGTATTTTCATAAACTAAGTGCTATGAATTTTTTTGATAAATTTTTTTCTTTGTGAAAGACGCAGTATACTATCTATAATAAAAATTGCATCGAGAGGTAATCGATAACGAGGATCTGATGTTGTTAGTACAAAGGGCAGTATATATAAAAAAACGAATAAAAAAAATATTGTATTATGGTAAGTAAAAAAATTTTCTGGGTTCTTCAAATATATATATAACCAGATTATTACAGGTAAGACCATGATTGTTTGGAGAATTAACCTAGAATATTTTAAAATACCAACATTTGCGTCCACTTCTCTGTAATCAGGTCTAAATAGCGTAAAAAATTTTAAAATTCCATCACGAAGATATAAAATCGGATATTGTGTCACATATGTTATTCCTATATTCCAATATAATGGGTTATCCCAGTATAAAGTGTCGTTCTTTTCTATAAGCAGCCCTGGATTTTTTCTTTGGAATTCAACTATTGAGGGTTCTCCTGTATAGTGATTCAAAATTGCATCAAATGAATATTTATTTGACCCAACAAAAAAATTATATCCGCCATTTTTTGGAAAAAATAAAATTTCTCCTCTCATAAAAAAATTTACACACCCAACAACAACAAAGAAAGTAACAAAAAAAAGTATTAACCCCTTTATACGTTCTTGAAAAGAAAATATTGTATATCTTAGATAAAGAATGATGGGAATTATTCCAAGTAATAAAGTATTTGGTCGAATTAAAAATAAAAAAGCAAAAAAACTTCCCAACATAACGCTTTTTATATAATTTTTAATGACTTGTCCTTTGTCTGAAAAAAAATAAATAATTCCGAGATAAAAAAGTAATAAAAAAAGAGCTGTGAGATTAGTATCAACAATCCTAACTATATTAAATAAAAAATAAGGATGAAGTGCAAAAAGAAAGAATGTTGTTATTATTAAATATTTCGGTACCTTCAATGAACGTATAAAAAAATATGGTATGATGACAATTGAAATATATACTAGGGCTTGAAAAAAAATTATTGCATAATCTCCCCCAAGTTTCATTGCAATAGCTAAAAATGCTGTATACCCTACTGGTAAAAAATTTGAGACAACTTTTCCAGTTTCAATAAACTCATTTGTATATACGTAATTAATTGGGGTCGATTTTGAAAAAGGAATAAAAAAAACTGTACAAATAGCTAAAAAAATTGTAAATAAAAATAACAAGACAAACATTCTATTATCTTTACTAATAGATATCATAAAAGTATAAATATAGTTAATCATTCATTTACTATTTACACACTATTCTTGCATTATAAGCTTCTATATCGTATACTGATCTAATCGTGGCGTCAATGAATTGAAGAGTCTCTTTATGGAACGAAAAATAAAAGTAAATCTTCTAAATCTTTGCGCTGAGCTCCCATCGCAATCGCGTTTTCGTATTAATCCACTCCTTTTGGGAATAGTGGTTCTTTTTTTTATTGCCGGCGCTGTTGTGGTAACTGCGCAAACGGTTTTTTCTCCCAAAGGACATAATGAGAAATCACTTCCCACATTTCCTGAAAAAATCACCCGTTTTTTTCTTCCCTCCTTCCCCCGCTTTGATACACTACTCCCCAAGCGTCTTGCAGGCCAAGAGCAAGACCGCATTAATATTTTACTCCTGGGTATTGGCGGAAAAAATCATGATGGCGCACAGCTCACCGATACGATCATTATCGCAAGCATCCAGCCATCTACTAAAAAAATTGCGTTTGTTTCAATTCCGCGCGACCTTCTTGTTTCCATGGGCGCTTATGGTTGGCGAAAAATAAATAACGCCAATGCATTTGCAGAAATGAAAAATCCAGGGTCAGGCCCTGAATTTACAAAGGAAGTTATTCAGCAAACATTTGCATTGCCCATCCATTATTATGTGCGCGTTGATTTTGAGGGTTTTGCAAAAATTATTGACCTTGTTGATGGGGTAAACGTTACCGTTGATAAACCATTTACCGACTACCAATATCCGACCCTAAACAAAAAATACCAGACTATTTCCTTTCAAGCAGGGACGCAAGTAATGGATGGGCAAACCGCACTCAAATACACACGTTCCCGCCATAGCGCCATGAATAATGAAGGTTCGGATTTTGCGCGAAGCAAGCGACAACAAAAGGTGTTAGCCGCTTTGCGTGAAAAACTTTTTTCAAAAGAACTACTCGTAAAGCCGGGCACGATTGCAGAAATTCTTAAAACATTGGAGGAAAATATTACTACGAACGCAGAAATTCCTGAAGTAATCCAGCTTGCAAATCTCGTAAAAAAAATTGATATTAATTCGCTTTCACCAACAGTATTTGATAGCGAATCAGGAAATCTACTTAATTCTGATGTTATTGATGGCGCATACGTATTACGCCCGCGCGATGGTACCTTTGAAGAAATGAAGGCGGTTATTTCGCAAATCTTTGATACATCGGTATCAATCATTAAAAAAGAAGCTATCACGTCTGAAAAGCCGCATATAAGTATTAAAAATGGCACGCTCACCGAGGGTCTTGCAACTAAAATTTCAGAAAAGCTCGTAAACAAGGGTTTTATTGTTGATAGTATTTCAAATGCAAAAAAACGCGATTATACCACAACCGCCCTTATTGATCTTTCTCATGGTAGCAAACAAAAAACGCGAGAACTACTTGAAACAACTTTTCATGTACAGTCAACAAAGAACTATGACTCGCAAGAGTTATACAAGCTTCCTCTTTCGGATTTTCTCCTCATTTTAGGCGATGATATTGGAAGAGCGTACTAATTTTTACTCGATGATTTTAATTTTATACAGTCCCCTTTTGGTATCCTTTGATCCAACGAGATACAGTTCTTTTTTAGATGCGTCGAATTTGACCAGGGTAATATCGACAACATCAGGGATGTGATACCGCTGATTTCCTGTCGTATCGCCAACTCGCACCAAGCCTGCTTGCCCATTGTTCTGCACAAAAACAATGTACGGTAATGGTTGCAAGGTAAATATATCGCGAAGAGCGGTACCCTCGCGCGTAAGAAGATTTTTTTCTAACATGCCTTTTGGCATTTTTTTGAATTCAAATATTTCAAACTCATTCATCCCGTAAAATGTATCAGAAAATGATGGGATGATATGAACCATATTTCCAAGAAGAATTAATTGCGGTGGGTTCACGCCCCGATCAAATAAAAATTTTTCAGCACCTTTTGAAAAGATCGGGTTTGAATCCTGAAAGTATTCACTCAATTCATATGAGCTGGGTATATCTGCGATAAAACCTTTTTTTTGCAATAATGCATCAGAATACAGATACAGTTTTGAGTGATCTTTTTCTTGTACTTGATACCACACATTTTTTCCTATAACAGCCAAGGAAAGAACGTTTTTTGACAGTAGTTGCTTATAACTAAGTTCTGAATTCACGACAATACGCATAATGCCCATACTATCTTTTGCAATGATATCACTTTGGCTATCCCATGTAAGTATTTCAAAGCGTCCACGCGCTCCCCTTAGCTCACGAAGTATATAAGGTATTTTTAACTCAAGAATAAAATCACGCGCACCCGTGCTTACTAACACATTTTTTTTATTTGGTGCGAGCTGTAATTTTTTTAATGGTTCTCTTAGAGTAAGGATCGTTTGGGCACTCTTTTTTTCCTGATCAAAAAGAATGAGCTCATGTGGTGTTGTAATAAGAAGTGATTTTTCAAGAAGCTCAACATAACGTATATCTTCATTGAGATACGTGCTTTCCGCCTTTAGCTGTGGCAGAAGTATAATTGAATCAAGAATAAGCGTCTTTCCTGCTTCGATATGAATAACCCCATTCCATGGCTCGTAGCCGTCTTTTGTAACCTGAATACGATACTCACCCGAAAGTAAATTTATCACACGGGCAGGAGTTTTTACCGTTGTTTTTCCTAACAGCCACTCCCACCACTCAAGGGGAACTTGATCATTAATCCTCACAAGTGCATCTTTTGGCTTACTTATAATTGACACTTGCCCGGTCTTTTCAATTTTTTTCTTTTGGAAATGGTATTGATACCCGCTCCCATAAAAAACGATTAAAAAACCTGCAATAATAAAAAGAAGTAAAAAAAATGAAAAAATGATTCGACGAATAAATGTTGGCATATTATTTTTCCCTCAGTTGTACCTTGATATGCGTTCGTGCTAAGCTTGTTTTTACAAATGAAAGCCAATCAATACTTGGTTTTTTTCTATTTTTTTCCAAAATAATTTCAACCACATCACCACTTTTTAATTCGGTATCAAGGGATGAAAAAATTCCATTCACCCGAGAACCAGTGCACATTCTGCCAATATCACTGTGGATATGATAGGCAAAATCAACCGGTGTGGATTCGTCCGGCAAATTAATTACATCCCCTTTGGGGGTAAACACGAATATTCTATTTTGAAAAAAGTCGAGCTTTAATGACGTAAGGTATTCATTCGTATCGAGTGTTTGCGGGAGTGCAACAATTGCAGAAAGCCATTCCATGTTTTTTCCGATTTTTTGTGATGCCTTTCCCGCCTCATCATAATTCCAGTGTGCGGCAATACCAAATGAAGATTCATATTCCATTTGTTCGGTCCTGATTTGAAATTCTACAATTTCTCCTGTGTCACAAAAAACGGTTGTGTGAAGTGACCGATAATTATTTGGCTTGGGTTGGGCGATATAATCCTTTATTCTATCCGGCAACGGCTTCCAATAATGATGGACAATGCCTAGCACCGCATAACAATCGGCAATTGATTCCACAATAATTCGCATTGCAACAAGATCATATAATCCGTCAACTGAAGAGTGTTTCTTTTCGTTCATTTTTCTATAGATGCTATACAAACTTTTCACCCTACTATCAATACGAAGCACATGGATCTGTGCTTCGTGCAAATAGTTAGCAATATGTTCTTTGAGTTCACACAAATAAGCGTCTTTTTTATCAAGGAGTGGTGTTGTTGTTTCATGTAAAAACAAATACTGCTCAGGATGCACATATTTAAACGCGCCTTCCTCGAGCTCTGTTTTTGCATACCCGATTCCAAGCCGATTGGCAATAGGAGCGTAGATTTCAAGAACTTCATTTGCGATTCGTTGCTGTTTTTCTTCAGGAAGCGCATCGAGTGTTTGCAGATTATGAATACGGTCAGCAAACTTGATAATAATGATGCGGATATCATGGGCAATGCTTACAAACATTTTCCGCAAATTTTCCGCGTATTTTTCCATACCGCGATATTTGAGTTTACTGAGTCGTGCAACGCCTTCAACAAGGGTTGCCACTTCATAGCCAAATTGCTTTTGGATATCTTCAATCGTTTGTTGTGTTTCATCCGGTACCTCATGCAAAAGCCCTGCGATAAGGGTGGCATCATCCATGCGCATTTTTGCCAAATAATAGGCGGTCCCCAAAAGATGCATAATAACCTCTTGGCCATTTTTACGTACTTGCCCCTTATGCGCTTCATTTGCAAAATCAAACGCAAGCTGAATCATATCTTGATCCACCTTTTGGTTGTACTCTTTTACAATGGTAATAATATCTTGAATTCGTATATCTTTCATAGTAGGTATCTAGTACTTTATCAGTGAATTTCATTCTTGACAATGAGGCATTTCTGCTATACTCTATACCCTATATATGAGATATATTTGTCCGCCTTGTGGCTATATTTATGATCAAGAAAAGGGAGACCCCGATAGCGGTATTGCTCCCGGTACCCGATTTGAGGATATTCCAGAAGACTGGATTTGCCCCTTATGCGGTGTTGCCAAATCACTCTTTGAACCCTATGAAGAATAACAAACATTTGACATGTGACATTTGACATGTGACATTATTGGTCAATTGTTAAATGTTAAATGTTAAATGTCATTTTATGGATTGCTGTAAACAAGATTGCTCGCCCTGCCCTACCAAAGATTCACGCGAAGATATTGGTTGTTGTAAAGAGTTGCCATTCGATGAAGAAATGTGTGAAAGCGTAACTATTGGAGAAAAAGTTCCCCATTGTTCATTTGATATCTATCACAATGAGGATATTAAAAAAGGGGTGAGCTTAAAGGATTATAACGGAAAATGGCTCGTGCTTTTTTTTTTTCCGGCTGATTTTTCCCTTGTCTGGCC
>Ga0080064_1002383_pt1 | contig 32153 bp, 31 predicted proteins | sample Subgrocontami54m_FD_69260 | JGI IMG/M metagenome (GOLD analysis project Ga0080064, IMG submission 69260) | Subsurface groundwater microbial communities from S. Glens Falls, New York, USA - GMW46 contaminated, 5.4 m (SPADES assembly) (version 2) ...
AATAGAAGTACGGCGTATGGGCCACGAACTCGGCGCCGCAGGTATCCACCATCTTGAAGGTGGCCTCGATCCCCATCCGCTTCCTGGCATCCCGGACGGTGGATGCCTGAGAGCCGACAAGCTCGGCCAGTCGGCGGTCAGCAAAGCCCAGGGCTTTGGCCTCCCGCATCATCGGAACCGTCAAGAGGCGAAGCAGTGTAGGCCCACGACGGCGCCCACCGAGGCCGATCAATCGGTCCTCAAAGTCCACGATCTCCTTGATGTTCTCGATGAACCAGGGATCAATAGCCGTGAGCTTGTGGATCTCCTGCACCGTCATCCCAAGCCGGAGCGCATCGGCCAGATAGAAGACCCGCTCCCAATTGGCAATGCGAAGGCGGTCTCGGACCAACTGGAGGTCGGCCTCGCTCACCGCCGCACCCCGTACTGCCTTACCCTTGAAGATCCGGCTCTCGAGTCCATACGTATCGATCTCGAGCGAGCGGATCACCTTCTGCAAAGCCTCCTTAAAGGTCCGGCCGATCGCCATCGCCTCTCCAACCGATTTCATCTGCGTCGTCAGGGTCTCGTCCGCACCGGCAAACTTCTCAAACGAGAATCGAGGGAACTTGACGACACAATAGTCGATGGTCGGCTCAAAACAGGCTGTCGTCTCCTTCGTGATATCGTTATTGATTTCATCCAGCGCATAACCCACAGCCAGCTTAGCGGCGATCTTCGCGATGGGGAACCCGGTAGCCTTGCTGGCCAATGCCGAGGATCGAGAAACCCTCGGATTCATCTCAATCGCCAACATCCGCCCGTTCTCGGGATTGATGGCGAACTGGATGTTGCTGCCACCGGTCTCGACACCGATCTCCCGGATGATAGCGATCGCGGCGTCCCGCATGAGCTGGTACTCTTTGTCAGACAGGGTCTGGGCTGGGGCCACCGTGATCGAGTCGCCGGTGTGAACCCCCATCGGGTCGAAGTTCTCGATAGAACAGATGATCACGACGTTATCCTTCAGGTCGCGCATCACCTCCAGCTCGAACTCCTTCCAGCCGATCACGGAGGCTTCGACCAGGACCTGGTGGACGGGGCTCACATTGAGGCCCCACTGGACCTGCTCGTCGAACTCATCCCGGTTGTAGACGATGCTGCCACCGGTGCCGCCGATCGTGAACGAAGGACGGATGATCGCCGGGTAACCGATCCGCTCAACGATGGCACGAGCCTCTTCGAGGGAACGGGCATGGCCGCTCTCAGGCACCTCAACCCCGATCTTCTGCATCGCCTGCTTGAAGAGGTCGCGGTCTTCGGCCTTCTTGATGACCGGCAGCTTCGCCCCGATCATCTCAACCCCGTATCGGTCCAGGATTCCCTCCTCGGCCAACGCGACGGCCAGGTTGAGGCCGGTTTGCCCCCCGAGCGTGGGCAACAGCGCATCCGGTTTCTCCCGGGCGATGATCTGCGAGAGTATAGGCACGGTCAGCGGCTCCAGGTAGGTCCGGTCCGCCATCTCCGGGTCCGTCATGATCGTGGCAGGATTCGAGTTGACCAGGATCACCCGGTAGCCTTCCTCCCGGAGGGCCTTACAGGCCTGGGTCCCTGAGTAGTCGAACTCGCACGCCTGCCCGATGACGATCGGGCCCGACCCGATGATCAGGATGCTCTCAATGTCAGTGCGCTTTGGCATAGCTGCAAGATTCCCGCTGATTGAACCTCACACGTCAGGCGACAGCGTACTCCACGGATTTAGGATTCTGGACCCGCTTGGATGCGTTGAGGATTTCCATGCTCACAATGTTGCCGTCCTTGTCGTAGTCCAGAATCACCCCGGGTTTGTCCTGGTCACTCTCCTCAACCTGTGCGTCACTGAATTCGATTGTGAGTACATCCACTTCTTGGTCATATTTGACCTTCATGGCCTCCTCCAGTACTTGCTGATCTTGCTTGTCCGGTACACGGTAACCACAACGGGGGGATCGACCGTTTCGTTGACCATCACCCGCAAGAGACAAGGCTTTCCCTCGATTTCTACCTGAGATTGATAACATGTCACGTTGTCAAGCTCAGGTACCTTCTGTTCCGGCCCTTGTAAAACCTGCTCCAAGAGTTTTCGCGGGATCTGACGTCGATCCAGTTCCTCATGCAGATGCTTAGAGCAGTAAAACCTCACCATCCTGCGTCCTTGATAGGTGGAACTCGCACGCCTGCCCGATGACGATCGGGCCCGACCCGATGATCAGGATGCTCTCAATGTCAGTGCGCTTTGGCACCTATTTCACCTTCACGCCGTAGGCAAGGCCATCGCCCACCGCCAGGATCTGGGCCACGAGTTTCGGGTGGTGGGTAAGGTGCTCGTTGAAGACCTGAAGTGCCTTCGTCGAGGAACGGTACTGCTCGCCCAGCAGCCGGCCGCCAGCCACCTGTCCTCTCCAGAGGACATTGTCGCACACAACGACCCCACCGGTCCGAGTCAACGGCAAGGCCAGATCCAGGTAATCCCGGTACTCCTCCTTCACCGCATCAAGGTAAACCAAATCGAACGGCCCATCAAGGGTCGGGATGACCGCCAGGGCTGGACCCTTGTGAAACTCGACACGATCCTGCAGACCGGCGCGCTTCACATACGCTTTCGCCTTCCCGATCATCTCGGCGCTGATGTCAATGGTCACAACCATGCCACCAGGCGACATGGCCCTCGCCATGAAGATATCGGCATACCCGATGGCGGTGCCGACCTCCAGGACCCGTTCCGCCCGGATCGCTCGGACCGTAATCTCCAGAAACGTCGCGACCTCTGGATCGGCAATCGGAATGCCGTGCTCGCTTGCAAAATGCTCCATCTCCTGTAGCAGCAGGTCCCTCTTGGGGAGTAGCCCCTCCAGATACTCCTCCTGCTCCTGGTGAATGATGAGTCCAACCTCCGCCTTCATCGGCGCACCATCCCCTTTGGACTGACGCTTTCCCGGTTGCGTTTGCTCGCCATGAGGTCCACGAAGCGCTGAAAGAGGTAGGCGGCATCATGGGGACCAGGGGAGGCTTCCGGGTGGTATTGCACCGAAAAGATCGGGAGACGACGATGTCGCATCCCCTCAACGGTTTGGTCGTTGAGGTTGATGTGGGTCAGCTCGATCTCTTTATCCGGGATCGAGGCGATGTCCAAGGCAAAGCCGTGGTTCTGGGTGGTGATCTCCACCTTCCCGGTCGTCAGATCTTTGACAGGCTGATTGCCGCCGTGATGACCGAACTTCAGCTTGTAGGTCCGTCCCCCGAGGGCGAGACCCAGGATCTGATGGCCCAAGCAGATGCCGAAGATCGGCGTGGCGCCAATTAGCTTTTGCACGTTGTCAATCAGATACGGCACACCCTCCGGGTCGCCGGGGCCATTACTCAAGAAGACCCCATCCGGGACCAAACTCAGGACCGTGGACGCATGGGTGTCCGGCGGAACCACCAGCACGTCGCACCCTGCCTCCACCAACTTCCGCAGGATGTTCAACTTGATCCCGCAATCGTAGGCCACCACACGGAAGGGTTGAGGGGTTAGGGTAGAGGGTTTAGGGAAGAGAGGCAATTGGAGCTTCTGCTCTTCACCTTGCCTAGACCCTAGACCCTGCTCTACATAGCCTTTCCCCAATTGCCACGGTCCCTCGTGCCACGTGTAGGACGAGGTACAGGCCACCTCTTTCACCAAATCGCGACCGATCAGGCCAGGCGAGGCCTTAGCCTTGGCAATCAGGCTATCGGGGTTCAGGTCTCTTGTTGAGATCACCCCTTCCATCGCCCCATGGTCCCTCAGATGCCTGGTGAGCGCCCGGGTATCGATCCCCTGAATCCCCACAACGCCCTGCTCTTTAAGGTAGCTGTCAAGGGTCCGAGTGCTGCGCCAATTGCTCGAGTAGGGGCTCGCCTCTTTCACAATGAACCCCTCCACGGCCGGCGATGTTGACTCAACGTCCTCAGGGTTGATGCCGTAGTTGCCGATCAAGGGATAGGTCATCACGACCATCTGGCCCTTGTACGAGGGGTCGGTCAGGACCTCTTGGTATCCGGTCATGCTGGTGTTGAAGACCACCTCACCGAGGGTCTCCCCTTCTGCGCCGAAGGAGACACCCTCGAAGATGGCGCCATCGGCCAGTGTCAATAATGCTTTTTTCACAAAGCTCCCCGTCGATTAAAGGCGTTCATGGTTCGTGGTTCATAGTTGTTGATCTCGAGTATCACAGTTCCGATCCCTGAACTCTGAACTCTGAACTATGATGCCTCCCAGACCACCTTGCCGGCGACAAGCGTCGCCACAGTCTGCCCTTTGAGCCGCCAGCCGTGGAATGGGGTATTGCGGCTTTTCGACGCAAAGGCGCCCGCGTCCACCTCCCACTCCCGAGTCGGATCAAAGATCGTTAGATCGGCGTCGGCACCTTCGGCAATGCGTCCCTTTGGGAGCTTCAGGATGCGGGCGGGCTCGCTGGTGAACTTCCCCATCGCCTGCGAGAGCGTGAGCACTCCAGGGTGTACCAGGGTTGTGAGCGTCACGGCGAGTGCCGTCTCCAGGCCGATCACCCCGAAGGGCGCCTGATCGAACTCCTGCTCTTTCTCCTGGACTGTATGAGGGGCGTGATCCGTTGCGATCACGTCGATGGCACCGTCTCGCAGGCCCTCGATCAGGGCCTGCCGATCGGCCTCGGACCGAAGCGGCGGATTCATCTTGGCGTGAGTACTGAAGCCATGGACCGCCTCCTCCGTGAGCGCCAAGTGATGCGGGGTCACCTCGCAGCTCACCCGGACCCCGCGGGTCTTGGCCTCGCGAATCAGACGCACCGATTCGGCTGCGCTCACATGCGCAATGTGGAGTCTCGCACCAGTCAGCTCCGCCAGCAGGAGGTCCCGCGCCACCATCACCGCCTCCGAGGCCGAGGGAATGCCACGAAGCCCGAGATCGGTCGAGACGAACCCCTCATGGACCACACCCCTGCCGCTCAGGTGCAGATCCTCGCTATGCTGGATGACCGGAAGATCAAACATCGCCGCGTACTCCATGGCTCGTCGCATCAGTTCGGCGCTCATCACCGGCCGACCATCGTCGGAGACAGCGACGCAGCCAGCCTCGAACAGCTCTCCGATCTCGGCCAGCTCCTCCCCTTTCAGCCCCTTCGTGATGGCGCCAACGGGGTACACCTGAACAGCCCCCTCGCGCTTGGCCGCGTCAAGGATGAACTCGGTAACAGCGCGCGTGTCGTTGACCGGGTCGGTGTTCGGCATACAGCAGACCGCCGTAAAGCCACCCCGCGCCGCAGCCATCGTTCCGCTCGCAATGGTCTCTTTGTCCTCACGCCCTGGCTGGCGCAGGTGGACATGCATGTCGATCAACCCCGGACAGACCACCAGTCCTGTGGCATCCATCGCCCGATCAATGGGGCCTATCCCATTTGTCTGGGACTTTGAACCTTTAGAAGATTTCCCTCTTCCCGTTGAGTGAAGCGTGTCTCCAGATACATTACGACTCATCTGGATAATTTTGCCGTCTTCTATGAGGAGATCCAGGATTTCATCGACCGTATTTGCGGGATCGATGACTCGACCGCCCTTGATCAGAATTCGCATGAGAGCTCCCTCATCCGCCTTTATCCCGTCTGCCCACCGCCGGCAAGGAGGTAGAGCAAGGCCATCCGCACGGCCAGGCCATTTTCCACCTGATTGAGGATCAGCGAATAGGGCCCATCGGCGACGTCCGGCGCAATCTCCACGCCCCGATTGATCGGGCCGGGATGCATGATCAGCACATTGGACTTTGCGGCCTTCAGCCGTTCTACGGTGAGGCCAAACAGGCGCGAGTACTCTCGCAGCGAGGGGAACAGCCCGGCCTGTTGGCGCTCGGTCTGTAGCCTGAGCATCATGATGACATCGACCTCGGCGATGGCTCGATCGAGGTTCGTAAAAACCTCAACGCCGAGTCGCTCGACGAAGCGGGGGAGCATCGTCCGGGGCCCTGCGACCCGCACCTCCATCCCCATCTTCTGCATCCCATGAATGTTGCTCCTGGCGACCCGGCTGTGGGCGATGTCGCCAATAATGGCTACCTTGAGTCCCTCCAGTCGCCCCACCTTCTCCCTGATGGTGAAGAGGTCGAGCAGGGCCTGGCTGGGATGCTCGTGAGCGCCATCGCCGGCGTTGATGATCGACGCCGCAAGCCGCCTGGCCAGAAATTCCGCCGCTCCAGCGGACGGATGGCGGATGACCACGACATCCGGGTGCATTGCTTGCAGCGTCAGGCCAGTATCCTTCAAACTCTCTCCCTTGGCCACCGAACTGGACGAGATGGAGATGTTGATGACGTCGGCGCTTAGCCACTTGCCTGCGATCTCAAAGGATGTCCGGGTCCGCGTGCTGGGCTCGTAGAAGAGATTGATCAGGGTCTTGCCACGCAGAGCCGGCACCTTCTTGATGTCGCGGCGGGCCACCTCCTTCATCGACTCGGCAGTATCCAAGATCAGCCGGATCTCGTCTACCGTCAGCCCCCTCATGCTCAACAGATCTTTTCCTGCCAGGCCCATCGCTTCTTCTCTCCTACCCCTTCACGATGACGATCTTATCCTCCCCGTCCTCCTCAGTGAGCAGGACCTGAATCTGCTCCTGCCGCGAGGTGGGGACATTCTTGCCGACATAATCGGCCCGAATTGGCAGTTCGCGGTGACCCCGATCTACGAGGACGGCAAGCTGAATCAGGCGGGGCCTGCCAAGGTCGATCAGGCTATCCAGGGCTGCCCGGATGGTCCGGCCGGTGTACAGGACATCATCCACCAACACCACTCTCTTTTCGTTGATCGAGAACGGGATCTCAGTTGTTCGGACCACCGGCTGCGGCCCAACCTTATCCAGGTCATCCCGGTAGAGGGTCACATCCAGGGTCCCAACCGGAGTATCAGCCCCAGCAATAAGCTTCAGCTCCTTGGCGATCCGCCTGGCCAAATCTACCCCTCGGCTACGGAGGCCGATCAGAACGAGGCCCTCCGTCCCGTTGTTTCGCTCCGCGATCTCGTGGGCAATTCTGGTTACAGCCCGCTGGATGCCGGTCTGATCCAGAATTTGGGCCTTTTCGTTCAGCTCAGCGGCCATGGAGTTCAGGGCATAAAAAAACCCCCCCACCATCCGGCGAGGAGGTTATTCGACAAACGCTGCCTAGAATGACTTGCGAATTTCCCACAGCAACTCCCTTTCGAACCTCTCTGAGTTCGATTAAAAGGCAAGTTTATTCTTGCCAAAACGCGGCTGATAGTCAAGCTAAATCTTCACACCGACCCCTCCTGCTTCACTTCCTCTCCTCCCTCTCCAGAATCGCAGCGATCAACCTCATGACCAACCCCCTCTGTAGAGCGAACATTTTCACGGCCTGCCAGCGAAAGTTGAGATATCTATGGGCGAGACGGTTCCGCTGAACAGCCAGCTTTGACAGGCTCTCCTGCTCCTCCTCCGAAAGACCAAAGAGCTTGCCGCATCTCTTGACCGCATCCGCATAACTCTCCACGGATATACCCTCTTCGGTAAGCACGGTCCCACAGATCTCGACAAGAGCGGTGAGGATATTCTCGACCGTTCTGTCCATGATCTTCTGCAGTCGTCTATCGTCTTGATACTCTTGCCGCGTTTTATTGGCATATTCGGTTTCAAACTCCTTCAGTTCCTCGGATATGAACTGAATCGATTCCAAGATCCTGCCTTTTGCATATCGATATTCAGGCATGCTTGAGCTCTTCCAGGTTACTCTTTACAACTGTAAGCTGCCAATATCTGCCAAAAATGTTAAAATCCTCCATCTGGAAGATAGCCTCGTTTCTCAGATCGACATAGCTACTAAACTCTCTAAAAAATAGGGGGACACCTGAAACTATCGCGTTATAGTAAAGCATGGGCTTTCCAAAATCGCGAGAGATTAGGGCAACATTTACCTCTGAGCGAAGGTCGCTGGAGAGGAGTAACGAGATGTCGGTTATATGCTCAAATATCTCCTCTTCAGTAGAGATCTCTTTTGAAAAGAGGAGGGCAACATCTATGTCGGAATCCTGTCTGGGAGAGCCTCTTGCCCAAGAGCCGTACAGGAAGGCCATCTCTATCCCGTATCGCTCAGAATTTTTCCTGAAGAATCCCTTCAGATGATCGATTATCTCTCTCCTGATGTCCAACCCGCCCCTCCTTCTCTCTCGATCTCGCTGGCAGCAGGTAACGTACACCGTGAAAGGTGAGATGCGTAGCCGTCTCCCGCCAGACTTGCAAAAATTGAAAATTGGTCCGAGCAGAAGCAAAGCCCCTGCACCTCACAAAGGGTAAAGCAGCAAAGAAGCAAGGGGTTACACGACAGACCTGGCGCAACGAAACCCGATGTAGAGGAACCGAAGCGCCGGGACGAGACAGGCACGGGAGGCACACTGAAAGTCGGCGGTGCTGTTGCGGTACCACGACCCGCCCCACAAGACCCGAGAGGTTCCGCTCGCAGGCGGCCGGAGGTCGTCCTGTTTGTACTGTTCACAGGCGCTCCCATTATCCCAGTGATGAGGTGCTTGTAGCCCGGGTGCTCTGCGGTGCCAACTATGACACAGGCGGCGTGGTCCGTCGCGCTTCAATCAATTCGCGGACAGCCGGAACCAGGTAGACTGTGGAAAGGTCAAACCGTGACAGGCAATCGACCAGGACCCGTATTCGATCGCCCGGAGTAAGGCGATCATCGATGATCGCCACGAGTTGTCCTCGCAGCGTGCAGGTCCCGCTCTTCACGACGAATTCCTGCTGATCCAAGCTCTCGTAGAGGACCTTGACGCCAAGCCGCTCTGCGAGCTCTTCAAACTGTTGCAGGAGTCTGGCTTCGACCATTGCGCTCGCCAACGTGGGTGACCATCATCTACAAAAGCCACCCTACAGAAGAAGCGCACAAATGTCAAGGTGACGAACAGAGTGCCCGGAAGTAGAAGAAAACCGCTGCGGGGCTAACCAGACGGTCAGTCCCGCAGCGGTCGGAGGGAGAGGAGGTCACGCAGAGCGGGAAGCGTTTACCGCCAGTGGCCTGGGACCCGGACACCCCACCGGTTGAAGTGTCCAGGGATCCAGACCGGCCGATAAGAGACAGGCACGGGCTGCACGTACCATACCGGGGCCGGCACTACAACAGGAGCCCGGGTGACGACCACCGGAAATGGGATACCGACGTTGATTCCGACCCTCACCCATGCAAGAGCCGGCTGAGTTGCGGCAACCAACCCAACCACGACGAGAGCCATTGCGACCCATTTCAGCAGATACCGCTTCATCACCGTCTCCTCCTTTTGTGCCTGTTTGTCAGATTAGACAGCCACGCCCGGCAAGAGTTTAAGGGCCGAATTACCTTGCCTCGCCTAAGAATATCTGCTACCAATAGGCCGAAAGTAAAATCAGTTGATCCCTGTATTTATAAATAGTTAGACTGATTACCACGTGGAGAACCATGTCAGACATCTCTCAGCTTCGCGCACAGGCTGAGGAACTCCGACGACTCATTCGACGCCACGAATACCTCTACTATGTGCAGGATCGGCCGGAGATCACCGACACCGAGTTCGACAAGCTCTTTCAACGTCTGTCACGGCTCGAAACAGAGCATCCCGAACTGATCACGCCCGACTCTCCGACCCAACGCGTTGGCGGCCAGCCTGTCGAAGGGTTCACATCGGTGCAGCACAAGGTGGCGATGCTCTCCCTGGACAACGCCTACAGCACCGATGAACTCCGGGAGTTCGAGGCCCGCATGAAGCGGGCGCTGCCCGGCGAGCAGTTTACCTACGTGACCGAGCCGAAGGTGGATGGCCTCGGCGTGGCCTTGGTGTATGAGCACGGCCAGCTCGTGCGGGGAGCCACCAGGGGTGATGGCCGATACGGTGAGGATGTGACTCATAATTTGATGACAGTCAGGGGCATTCCGCGTCGGCTGCATGGGCCCTTAGCCACGTTTGACATCCTGGAGGTGCGTGGCGAGATCTTCATGTGGCGTCAAGCCTTTGAAAGGTTGAATCGGGGGCTGGAGGCGGAAGGTGATGAGCCCTTCGCCAATCCCAGGAATGCCTCGGCCGGTTCAGTCCGCCAGAAAGACCCGCGGATCACCGCAAGCCGTCCCCTCGATATCTTCATCTACGGCGTCAGCTATGCCGAGCCGGATCCGTTCAGAGGCCATTGGCAGGCCATGCAGCAGTTGCTTGAGTCCGGATTCCTTCTCGATCCTAAAGACCGTAAGAATACGCTGGAGCGCTATCGCCGGCGCTGCGCCGACATCGAGGGGGCCATTCAGGTCTGCCTTGAGGTCGAGGCCGCCCGTGACGAGATCGGGTGCGACTGCGACGGGGTGGTGGTAAAGGTCGATGCGATCGAGCAGCAACGCGGGCTCGGCTCGACCACACACCATCCCAGGTGGGCCACCGCCTACAAGTTCCCGGCCCAGCAAGCGACCACTGTCATCCGGAAGATCGAAGTGAGCGTGGGTCGGACGGGGGCGCTCACGCCGACCGCCCTGCTCGATCCCGTAGAGATTGCCGGTGCCACGATCAGCCGCGCAACGCTCCACAATGCCGATGAGATCGAACGTCTTGACGCTCGCGAGGGGGACACCGTGCTGATCGAGCGGGCCGGGGATGTGATCCCGCACATTCTGCGGGTGATTCAGGAAAAGCGGCCGTCTCACAGTCAGCCATTCCACTTTCCTGCCCGGTGCCCGGTCTGCGGTGTCGAGGCCTTCCGACCCGAAGGCGAGGTCGTCAGCCGCTGCACCAATTCCGCTTGCTCGGCCAGACTGAAGGAGTCGCTGCTGCACTTTGGCTCCAGGCGGGCGATGGACATTGAGCACCTCGGCGAGGCTGTGGTGGAACAGCTTGTCGATCGGACACTGGTCAGGGAGTTCGCCGATCTGTACCGACTTGACGTGGAGACGCTGGCAAAGCTTGAACGGCTGGCACAGAAGTCTGCCACAAACCTGTATAACGCGATCCAGGGAAGCAAGGGACGGGGATTGAGTCGTCTGCTCTTCGCCCTGGGAATCCGGTACGTCGGGGAGCACGTCGCCACGATCCTGGCCCAGCATTACGGCTCGATGGATCGGCTAGAGCAGGCGCCGGAGGAGGAGCTGGCCGAGATCTATGGCATCGGTCCCCGCATCGCGCAGAGCGTGGCGCTCTACTTTCGCCAGTCGGAGAACCACCGTCAGATCGAGGAGCTTCGGAGGGTTGGCGTTAGTATGAAGGAAGAAGGGGTCACGGCGGGGCCGCGGCCCCTGGCTGGCAAGACTTTCGTTCTGACCGGCGGGCTGGAGAGCTTGACTCGCGACGAGGCCAAGGAGCTGATCGTTCGGGCTGGTGGCCGCGTGACTTCGTCGGTCAGCAAGCAGACCGATTACGTCGTCATCGGCAAAGACCCTGGAAGTAAGTTCGACGACGCCAAGCGCCTTGACGTCCCCACCCTCGACGAGGCGGCCTTCAAGAAATTAATCGGTAAAGGATAACCTTGATGCCAGTCCCAGCGGAAATGCGAGTAGCGGAGACTGAAATCGATCGCTCGATCGCGGCACTCCCCATATGGAACACTCCACAAAAGACCCTCCTTCGGATGATCCTTGAATTCTATAGGGACGCGATCGAGGTGGTATTCGCCCTTGCAGCGGTCGGCTATCAAGCGGATGACAGCGTTTCGGTTGAAAATAGCCTTTGCCAAGAGCAAGACCTTCACGGTGGGGTGCTGCAAGCCTTGAAATGGACGATGGAATTCTCTCCATTGTGCGGGGACAGCCCATCACCCGGTGCCGAAGTCGTCCACGAGTTGATCGGCATAGGGCGCCGGTATGAATTATTAGTGGACGTCCTCAAGATGGCCAACCACGACCGCGTCACCATCGTGATGAATGATGCAGGCAGGACCATTACGGTGTACGAAGGCGGCGATCTTACAGGCGCCGACGCTCAACTCATCGCGTATCAGCACAGCACGCTGCCACTTTATGCGCAGACGCCGTTGATTGCAGACGGTGACCAGTTGACGGCCAAGTGGACAGCGGGTGACTTCCGCAGGCTTGCTAGTCAATTGGCCGCAATGGCAACAGACTTGGAGAATGAGAAGATCGTAACGACCCGTGGTGGCGAGGAAACCCCTCTGTTCAACCGGCCAGTCGTCCTGGAGATAGAAGATGCCCACGAATCTGCTCAGCAAGCAGCCCTGGAAGACCTTACGCTCACCCCTGAGAAAGTCGCGAACCCAAGCAAATGGCCTTTGACATCCTGGAGGGACATCCCGTTTGTGATGGTGGGGGAACGTCGGCTTGCTGTGTCCAACATTGTCAAGTCGCTCGCTGGGCCGGCTCGCGACGATTACATGCTTCGCGTCGCTGCCCGCAGTGATTCGAACCAGTATGTCAAAGTCAGCGGGCTCCGAGAGAGTCGGATGATTGAGCGATGCAAGGCAGCCCTGGAAACCCATGGGTGGGCAGTACGGCCTAGGTTTAAGTTGACCAACCCACCTCGCGAACTTGACCTGTACGCGACCCAGGCAGAAGGACATCTGGTGGTTCAGCTCAAGTCAACTTTAAGACCAGAAACCCCGTGGGAGGTATTAAAACGCAATGAAGACCTGATAAAGGGAATTGTTCACACTGCTGAGGCAATCCGCTGCTTCCCGGCTGGCACGATCGGTATTGTGGTTACGGACGGCTACCACGGTGACTACAACACGTGGGCACAGGCTCTTGCTTGTGGCGTGATGGTTGGAACCATGCAAGATGTCGATGACATAGCTAGAGACCCCATGTCGGCACATGTCTTTCTCAAGTCACGCGCAGGGTTCGACGAGAGAGCGGAGAGGAGCCCAGTGCCCGACCGGCAACTTGAACTAGCGGGTTGGACGCTGCGCCTGATAGACGCTCCTGCACCATCACAACTCAGCCGAGACCATCAGTGCATGCGAGAAGCAGGTAACCGATGATGACGCATCGACAGCTCGGACCTTCGGTCTCGGCTTGACTCGGGCTATCATGGGCTGCAAGGCTCCTTGCCAGGCCGCTGAATAGGGCCACTTAGGGATCGTCACGCTGCGCAGGACTGCCTTTGCTGTACCGTCTTTCTGAGGGAGAAGCGCTTCTGGGCTTCGCAAATTCCGCGGCCAACCATGTGAACTCAGCCGCTATCTAGGATTGGTTAAAGATCACTACTGTCTGGTTATCGATCGAATAATGACAACTGGTTACAGCCCTCGTCCTCCGCAGTCGAATCGGGCGTGATCGTAAGCGCCTGAATCAAATCCCGATACGCTCGATATCATCGAGCATGATGTCGTCCGCCGTGCGGTCGTAGAGCTTCGTCGTGCGCGGACTTTCATGGGCCGCAATGGCCTGCGGAGTTTTCCTTAAATGGAAAAGGGGCCATTAAAGCCAGTGATGTTGACAAGTGATGCGCGCCACGCTACAGTAGAAATATGATAGTGAGCTTCAGGCACCGGGGGCTTAAAAGGTTTTTCGAGGAGGATGATCCCCGGAAGCTCCCGCCGGATATGGTGGACCGGATTAAGGCAATTCTGGCGCGGTTGCACCAAGCGGAGGTGATTGAGGATATGAACGTCCATTCCTACAGGCTTCATCCGTTGAAAGGAAGCCGAAAGGGGGAGTGGGGCGTAACGGTGAGGGCTAACTGGCGAATTATCTTTCGATTTGAGGAGGGGGATGCGCTAGAGGTGAATTTAGAGGACTACCATTGAAAAGGAGAACGCTATGAAGGCTTTGAAAATGAAGAATCCACCCCATCCGGGATTATCGGTACGTGTGGACTGTCTAGAACCGCATGGGTTGAGCGTGACCGAAGGGGCGAAGATCCTTGGTGTGTCGCGGTCTGCGTTGAGTAATCTGGTGAACGAGAATGCAGACCTGTCTTGGGACATGGCTATTCGCTTGGCCAAGGCGTTTGGCAGTACGCCGGATGGATGGATGCGGTTACAGTTTCAGTATGATGCGGCCCAGGTGGAAGAACGGTCCAAAAATATCAAGGTGAAGACTTTTGCTGCGCATGAGGTTTGTGTGTGAAACGCGCTATTGACATTGTAAAGTTTCATTGCACTCACGGGCCATTTACGGGCAAAACAGGACCAACACGCATTCTGGAAAGCAAAAACACCATGTATAGAACCATATGAGCCAAGTCGTCATCGAAAACCCGATCATCAACTCGCCGTTCGACGAGCCGGCCCGCCATTTCCGATTTAGTGACGAGGGCATCACCAGCGAGATTGTTGACGGCCGCCGGACCAGTTCGTATTTCGTGCCCATCGCAAAGCCAAAAAAGAAGGGTGCCAAGCAGCTTCAATTCGAGACGGAATGGACACAAGACCGCATCGAAGAGAACAAGCTCGTCAACGACATCCGCCGCCGCGTCGCCATGTGGCGCAAGGGCGGCTACCTGGGCGTGACGCCTACCACCGCGCGATTGATTGCCTACTGGACCGATCCCAACCGCGAGAAAAAACTATTCTTCTGCCAGAACGAAGCTCTTGAAACCGCCATCTACATTACCGAGGTGGCAAAGAAATACGGCGACGCCTGGATCGAGAACGCGCTACGCGAGGCGAACGACACATCAAACCCCGGCCTGCCGCGCACGGCGTTCAAGATGGCCACCGGCTCCGGTAAGACCGTCGTCATGGCCATGCTCATTGCCTGGCATACGCTCAACAAGCGCGCTAATCCGCAGGACGCCCGATTCTCCGACACCTTCCTGATCGTCACGCCCGGCATTACCATCCGCGACCGGCTGCGCGTGCTGTGGCCGAACGACCCCGAGAACTACTACCGCCAGCGTAACATTGTGCCAGCCCAACTACAGGACCAGCTCGGACAGGCCAAAATCATCATCACCAACTACCACGCCTTCCAACTGCGTGAGAAGGTCGCCGCCGGCAAGATCACGAAGTCGATTCTCGCCGCCCAGCAACCAGATGGCCAGCCAAGCCCGTTCACCGAAACTCCCGACCAGATGGTGCGCCGCGTCTGTCGCGAATTGAGCACCAAGAAAAATATCGTCGTCCTTAACGACGAGGCCCATCACTGCTACCGCCGCAAGCCCGACGGCGAGGATGAAACGCTCGCCGGCGACGAGCGCGTCGAAGCCAAGCAACGCGACGAAGAGGCCCGCGTCTGGATTTCCGGCATCGAGGCCGTGAAGGCCAAGATCGGCGTGAAGGCCATCTACGATCTTTCGGCCACACCGTTCTTTCTGCGCGGTTCGGGTTACCCCGAGGGTACGCTCTTTCCGTGGGTGGTCTCGGATTTTTCCCTGATTGACGCCATCGAGGCCGGCATCGTCAAAGTGCCCCGCGTGCCGGTGGCTGACGACTCGATGACAGGCGAGCAGCCCACCTACCGCGACCTGTGGCTACGCATCCGCGATCAAGGACTGCCGAAAAAGGGGCGCAAAACCGATGAGGTGATGGGCGAACCGAAGCTCCCCGTCGAACTGCAGGGGGCGCTACTCAGTCTCTACGGCAATTACGAGAAGTATTATCGCCTATGGGAGCAGAACGCCGAGGCCCGTGCCCGTGGCATCACGCCGCCGGTGTTCATCGTCGTCTGCAACAACACCAACGTCTCCAAGCTCGTCTTCGACTTTATCGCCGGCTGGGAAAAGCAGATCGGCGAACAGATCATCGCCCAGGCCGGGCAACTGCCCATCTTCCGCAACGACGACGGCAAGGGCGGCTGGCTCCACCGCCCGAACACCGTCCTGGTGGACAGCCAGCAACTCGAATCCGACAAGGCGATGAGCGACGACTTCAAGAAGATCGCCGCCCGAGAAATCGACGAGTTCAAGGCCGACCACCGAGCCCGCTTCCCCGGCCGCGATGCCGAGAGCCTCACTGACGAAGACCTGCTCCGCGAAGTGATGAACACCGTCGGCAAGGCAGGCAAGCTCGGCGAACACGTCAAGTGCGTGGTCAGTGTCTCCATGCTCACCGAAGGCTGGGACGCCAACACCGTCACCCACGTTCTCGGCGTGCGTGCCTTTGGGACGCAACTGCTGTGCGAGCAAGTGGTCGGCCGCGCCTTGCGCCGCATGAGCTACGCGGCCAACGGCGATGGACGGTTCGACCCCGAATACGCTGAAGTCTACGGCGTACCCTTTTCCTTCATCCCGTGCAGCGGCGCAACCACGGACCCAAAGCCCGGCCCGCTGCCCACCCGCGTCCGCGCCCTCGATAGCCGCATCGCCTGCGAGATCACCTTCCCGCGCCTGCTCGGCTACCGCTACGACGTGGCCGGCGAACGGCTCACCGCAACCTTCACCAACGAATCCAGGTTCACGCTTTCCACTGCCGACATTCCCACCAAGACCGAGAACGCGCCCATCGTCGGCGAATCCAGCATCCACACCCTCGATGATCTCAAGCGCCACCGGCTCAACGAGGTCGCCTTTCTGCTGGCCAAGCTCACGCTGGAAAAGTATTTCCGCGACGACGATGGCAACGACAAGCCCTGGCTGTTCCCGCAACTGCTCGGCATTGCCAAGCGCTGGCTGGCCGAATGCGTTACGCTCAAGGACAATACCTTCCCGCAATTGCTGCTGCTGATCGAATTCGCGCACGATGCGGCCGACCGCATCTACAAGGCGATCGTCGCTTCAACCAACAGTACGACGGGCGACCACAAGGGTGCGCCCCTACGGCCCATCCTGCGCCCGTATGACACTATCGGCTCCACCCGTTATGTGGACTTCGACACTACGCGACCCGTATTTGCCACCCGCGGCGACAAGTGCCACATCTCCCACGTGGTGGCTGATACCGATTCATGGGAACAGAAGATGGCCGAAGCGCTGGAAGACATGCCTGAGGTCATCCGTTACGTCAAGAACCACAACCTCGGCTTCACCATCCCCTACACGTTGAACGGCGAAGAACACCAATACATCCCGGACTTCATCGCCTGTATCGACGACGGCCACGGCCCGAATGACCTCTTGAATCTGATCGTCGAAGTCACCGGCGAGAAGAAGAAAGACAAGGTCGCCAAAGTCGCCACGGCGCGCACGTTGTGGGTGCCGGCCATCAACAACCACGGCGGCTTCGGCCGCTGGACGTTTCTTGAGATTGATGATCCGTGGGACGCAAAGAACGTGATTCGGGCCTCGTGCCACATTCGAGAGTCGGTAGCATGAAATCCTTCAAGCACGATGAAATCGGCTACTGGTCGGAAGTGAAACTCGACATTGTTCGCGAGTATGCAAGTGCTTACTCGACGATTATGAATAAACAGCGTTCAATCAGGAACCATATCTATATAGACGCATTTGCTGGGGCCGGGCGGCACGTATCGAAGCGAACCGGCGAGTTTGTTGCAGGCAGCCCCCTCAATGCGCTCGCTGTTACGCCCCCTTTTAACGAGTTTCACCTGATCGACTTGCACGGCGGCAAGGCCGAGGAACTTCGCAGGTCGGTTGGCGACCGAGAGGACGTATTTGTTTACGAAGAAGATGCCAATAAATGTCTTCTTGAAAAGGTCTTCCCTCATTGCCGGTATGAGGACTATGGCAGAGGGCTATGCCTCCTTGACCCATACAAGTTGAATGTTGATTGGCAAATTCTCCAGACGGCCGGCCAGATGAGATCGATTGAGATCTTTTACAACTTTATGATTATGGATGCGAATATGAATGTCTTCTGGCGTAACCCAGAAAAAGTAGCCACCAACCAGATCGAGCGCATGGGCAAGGTCTGGGGGGATCGGTCATGGCGAGAAGCGGCATACCGCATGACACCGACACTGTTTGGCGACATAGAGGAGAAGGCTGATAATGAAGCGGTTGCGGAAGCTTTCCGGAAGCGCCTCCAGGAAGTCGCTGGATTCAAGTACGTTCCGCACCCGATGCCGATGCGCAACGAGAAAGGCGCGGTTGTTTACTACCTTTTCTTCTCTTCCCAAAATCATACTGGAGAACGTATAGTCAAAAATATCTTCGACAAATATCGCGCCAGGGGGATGAGATAATGGCGGTTAAGTCATCCATAGAATGGACTGAATCCACTTGGAATCCGGTAACCGGTTGCACCAAGATCAGTCCCGGCTGCAAACACTGCTACGCCGAGCGTATGGCGAAACGCTTGAAGGCCATGGGGCAGCCCAACTACGTCAATGGTTTTGAACTGACCCTGCACAAGGATGCGCTTGAACTGCCGTTACGCTGGAAAAAGCCGCAGACCATCTTCGTCAACTCCATGAGCGATCTATTTCACGAAGACGTTCCCGATACGTTTATCCTTTCGGCATTCGACGTCATGCGCCGTGCATCCTGGCATCGTTTTCAGGTGCTCACCAAACGCTCGGATCGATTATTGGACATCAGTCCGCATTTACCATGGGCGAACAATATCTGGATGGGCGTCAGCGTTGAAAATGCCGACGCCGCATTTCGCATCGATTATCTCAGACGGACCGAAGCGCATATCAAATTTTTATCGCTGGAACCTCTACTTGGTCCACTCCCGCACCTTGACCTTTCCGGCATCAACTGGGTGATTGTCGGCGGGGAATCCGGCCCGGGCGCTCGTCCCATGGATGAGGGATGGGTGATTGATCTCCGGCGGCAATGCCAGCGGGCAGGCGTTTCTTTCTTCTTCAAGCAATGGGGCGGTGTTCACAAGAAAAAAGCTGGCCGCCTGCTCAAAGGTCGAACTTGGAATGAGTTGCCCAAGACGGGACAGCTTACACTTTCAGCCAGCGCTACTTGATCTGAGGGAAAAGATGGCACGAACCAAGAAGACCACAACCAAAGTCGAATCCATCCGCCACAAGGACAAGCGCGCGAACATCCCCACTGAGGAGTTGCGCGACTTCGTGGTTGAAGAAGAACTCGCGCCCAAAACAATGCTCTACCCGCGCGATCCCTCCCTCGATCCGCAACTGGTCTGGAAGGGTAAGGACGAGCAGGACCGCGAGGACCTCGCCGTCCCCGTCGTGCCGATCTACATCCAGGAGAAGATTCACCCGCAGGCGATCATCGACGCGCTGCCTCGGATTGAAAAGGCCGGTGACAATCAGATCAACCTCTTCGCTGATTTCAACGGCGGGCCGACTGACTTCGAGCAAAAGGTCGACTTTTACCACCACGAGCAGAACTGGAGCAACCGCCTCATCCTTGGCGACTCGCTGCTCGTCATGGCCTCACTGGCCGAGAAGGAAGGGCTCAAGGGCAAGGTGCAGGCCATCTACTTCGACCCGCCCTACGGCATCAAGTTCGGATCCAACTGGCAGGTGAGCACCCGCAAGCGCGACGTCAAGGACGGCAAGGCCGAAGACGCCACCCGCCAGCCCGAACAGGTGCGCGCCTTCCGCGACACCTGGAAGGACGGTATCAACTCTTACCTCGCCTACCTGCGCGACCGGCTGGTGGTGGCCCGCGACCTGCTGACCGAGACGGGTAGTGTGTTTGTGCAGATCGGGGATGAGAACGTGCATCTCGTGCGGAACGTGATGGATGAGGTCTTTGGAAGTGAGAATTTCGTCAGTCAAATTAGCTTCAAGAAGACCGTCTATCAGGACACCGACTACCTTGCGAACATCTTTGATTACATTGTTTGGTTCGCGAAGGACAAGGAACATGCGAAGGTCAGACAACTGTTCGACGATAGGGCAACAGAGGATTCCAGCTTTGACCTTTGCGAGTTGCCAGATGGCTCAATCTCACGAGCGAAGAAGGGAGAACCGACACCGGCTGGCAGCATTCTTATGCGCGCGTCCGATCTCACCTCAAAGGGTGCCAGTGTTTCTGGATCGTTTGTCTATGATTTTCAAAGGCGGCCATATTCACCAAAGGATGGTAACCACTGGAAAACACACCAGCAAGGACTTGATCGTCTTGCATCAGCCAAACGCCTCATCGCGTTGGGAAAGACGCTTTGCTTTCGAAAATACGCGAATGATTTTCCCGTGACACCATTTGCGAATGTCTGGACCGATACTGTCCAAAGCACGTTTGCAACAGAAAACATCTATATCGTTCAAACTTACTCAAAGGTCATTCAACGCTGCCTTCTGATGACCACCGACCCTGGCGATCTGGTGCTCGATCCGACCTGCGGCAGTGGCACCACCGCGTACGTCGCCGAGCAGTGGGGGCGGCGCTGGATCACCTGCGACACCAGCCGCGTCGCTCTGGCGCTGGCGCGCACCCGCATGATGGCCGCGAAGTACCCCTACTACCTGCTGGCCGACTCGTCTGAAGGCATCAAGAAGGAAATGGAGTTGACCGGGAAAATCCCCCTCAATCCCCCTTTGGAAAATGGGGAAGCCGAAGGCAGGGGGATTTCTTCCGACATCCGCAAGGGCTTCGTCTACAAGCGTGTGCCGCACGTCACGCTCAAATCCATCGCCAACAACCCGGACATCAAGGAAGGCATGACGCGCGAGCAGGTTGACGCAGCCATCGCCCGCCACGCCGACACCGAAACGCTCTACGACCAGCCCTACGAGGACAACAAGCGCGTGCGGGTGTGCGGGCCGTTCTCGGTCGAAAGTCTATCACCTCATCGCGTGCTGTCCACCGCCGACGAGAATCAGGATGGCACGGTGAGCGAGCAGGAAGGTCGCAAGCAGCAAGACTTCGCCACCATGATCCTGGACAACCTCCGGAAGGCGGGCGTACAGAACACCCGCAAGGGCGAGCGGCTCACCTTCAACCGGCTCGATCCCTACGCCGGGGCATGGCTGCACGCGGCTGGCGAATACACCGACGCCGACGGCAAGACCCGGCGTGTCGCGGTCTCCATCGGCCCCGAGCACGGTACCGTCGGCCCGCAGCAGGTGAAGGAAGCCGCCAAGGAGGCGGTGCAGGGCGTGGGCTACGATATGCTCGCCGTCTGTGGTTTCGCCTTCGACCCGCACGTCGCCGAAGAGGTGAAGCGCTACGGCAAGCTGACCGTGCTGCCCACCAAGATGAACCCCGATCTGGCGATGGGCGATGAACTGCTCAAGAAAACCGGCGCCGGCAACCTGTTCATGGTCTTCGGCGAGCCGGACGTGGAGATCAAGAAGCAAAAGAACGGGCAGATCGTCGCCGAGATCAAGGGCGTGGATGTGTACGATCCGACCACAGGACAGATACGAAACTCCTCCACCGACGACATCGCCTGCTGGTTCATCGACACCGACTACAACGGCGAGAGCTTCTTTGTCCGCCACGCCTACTTCACCGGGGCCGATGAACCCTACGACAAGCTCAAACGGGCGCTACGGGCGGAGATCGACGAAGCGGCCTGGAGCAGTCTCTACACCACCGTCAGCCGGCCATTCGCCAAGCCCGAGACAGGCAAGATCGCCGTGAAGGTCATCAACCACTACGGCGACGAGGTGCTGAAGGTGTTTGAAATATGAAGAAACAGGATACAGGCAGGCAAGACGAGGATGCTGATGAGTAGGAAAGTCCGCGACACCCCTAATCCCCCCATCCCCACCTTCCCCCCGCAAGGGGGGAAGGTAACAGTGAGGGAGACTTTCCGGGCAATACCCCATGCGCCTGCGGTACGCCCATGGGCCTGAAAATTTGCGTTATCGATCCCTTTCATCCCCTCCCCCTCAAGGCGGGGGAGGGCACGGGTGGGGGGACTTTCGAATCAATGACGAGCCAGTCATCCAGATCGATTGGCCGGACAGGGGGTGTGTGACGGAACCAAAACGAAAGATAGCATTGCTCGTTGCACTACTGGTACTGACTGGCGCTGCACTCTTCGTCGGCTGGGGGCTGGTCCGCGAAAAGAGAAGCGGCGACGGCCTGGTGGCGAATGGGACGATCGAGGCCACCGAGGTCGAGGTCAGCTCGAAGCTGCCGGGTCGTCTCGCTCAGCTTCTGGTGAAGGAAGGGGACCAGGTCCAGGCCAATCAGGCCGTTGCTCGCCTCGACACCTCGGAGATCGAGGCGGAGGTGGCGCAACAACGGGCGGCACTGGCTAGGGCCGAGGCCCAACTCAAAGAGCTGCTCGCCGGCTCGCGCCTTCAGGAGATCGAGGAGGCGCGCGCCAATCTGCAGCAGGCGGAGGATAACCTGACGCTGGCAAGGGACGATTGGAACCGTTTTGACAACCTCTTTAAGGAGGGGGCCATCTCAGCACAAGAGCGAGATCGTGCCAAGAACAGGGTCGAGATCGCGCTCAGCCAGGTCAAGGCGGCGCAGGAGCGATACCAGATGATCCGGATCGGGCCACGCCTCGAGGTAATCGAGGCGGCCCGCCACGAACGCAATCGGGCAAAGGCGACGCTTGGCATGGCCCAGGTCCGACTTCGCGACAGCACCATCCTGGCGCCCCTCGCTGCCATCGTCCTTACCAAGCGGGCCGAGCAGGGAGAGGTCGTCAATCCCGGTTTCCCCATTGTGATCCTCATCGATCCTGATGATCTGTGGCTGCGCGTCTACATCCCGGAGTCGGAGATCGGGTTGGTGGGTATCGGCCAGGCCGCGGCGGTCACCGTCGATTCATTTCCGAATCGGCGATTCGAAGGGAAGGTGATCGAGATCAGCTCGAAGGCCGAATTTACCCCCCGCACGGTCCAGACCAAGAAGGAGCGGGTAAACCTGGTCTTCGGGGTCAAGATTAGTCTGGACAACCGCGAGCGCCTGCTGAAACCAGGGATGCCGGCCGATACCGAGATTAAGGTAGGAGGCAGAGAGATAAAGCGAACCAGCCGTCGACCGTCCGCCCGTTGGAGTCTCCTCAATGGCTAACTTCGACCTCGACAGCTACGCCGTCATCACCGAAGGGCTGACGAAGCGATTCGGCAAGATCGTCGCCGTGGACCATGTGGACCTGAGGATTAAGAGAGGCGAGATCTACGGGTTCCTCGGTCCCAACGGGGCCGGGAAGTCCACCACCATCCGGATGCTCTGCGGACTCATGGACGCGACCGAGGGGTCAGGGTATGTGCTAGGCCACGATATTGCCACGGAGTCGGAGCGGATCAAGGAAAAGATCGGCTATATGTCTCAACGATTCAGCCTGTACGAGGACCTGACCGTCCGCGAGAACCTCGACTTCTACGCCAGTCTCTACTCGGTCCCGAATGGGATCAAGCGAGCCCGAATCGAGCAGATGATCCAGATGGCCGACCTGACCGGACGCGAGGGCGCGCTGGCAGCCCACCTGTCAGGTGGCTGGAAGCAGCGCCTGGCCTTAGGGTGCAGTATCATTCATAAGCCAGAGCTTCTCTTCCTGGATGAGCCGACCGCAGGGGTCGATCCGGTCTCCCGCCGCAACTTTTGGGACCTGATCTACCGACTCTCCGAGGAAGGGATCACCATCGTGGCCACCACCCACTACATGGATGAGGCGGAGCACTGCGACAGTCTGGGGTTTATCTACCAGGGTCGGATTGCAGCCCAGGGGAGTCGTGAGGAGATCAAGGCGAATGCCCTCAAAGGCCAGGTCATCGAGATCGAATGCCACCCGATGCGGGAGGCCACGATATTCCTTGAAACGCTTCCTGGCGTGGCAGAGGTCGTCCGATTCGGGAACACCATCCACGTAGTGATCGAGGAGGATGGCCCGTTGCCAACCGATGTGGAAGCCCGCCTGACCAGCGAGGGCCTCAAGGTCAACCGGGTTGAGGCGGCGACCCCATCGATCGAGGATATCTTTGTCTCATTCGTTGGCCTGGTCGACCGGCGCTCCCTCAGGGTGCAACTGAAGCGAATGCGGGAAGGCGAGATATGAGGTCACGCCTGCTCGGCATGATCCGCAAAGAGTTCATCCAGATGTGGCGCGACCGCTTTACGCTGGCCATGATGCTTTTTATGCCGATGATGATCCTCGGCATCATCGGGTGGGCCATCAATACTGACGTGAAGCATATGCCGACCGCTGTCCTCGACCAGTCCCGGACGCCTGAGAGTCGAGAGCTCCTCCATGCTTTTACCAACTCTCAGTATTTCAACCTCAACTATCATGTGGACAGCTATGAACAGATCACACGTCTCATCGACAGCGGCAAAGCGAAGGTGGGGATCATCTTTCCACCCGACTATGCCCGCTCGCTCAAGCAGCAGCGCGTCACCCAGATCCAGGTGATCGTCGACGCCTCGGACCCACTGGTGGCGACATCGGCCATCAACGCGGCCAACGCTATCGGTCAGGTTGGCTCGCTCCGGATCGCGTCGGAGACGCTCCAGCGGAGCACCGGCCGCGTCCCGTCCGCCGCCCCCCTGGATGTCCGGGTCCGGGCCTGGTACAATCCCGACCTCGTCAGCGCCATTTTCATCATCCCAGGCCTGCTGGGCTTCATCTTGATGCAAACCACTATCACCATCATCGCCATGGTGGTGGTACGAGAGCGGGAGCGTGGAACGCTCGAGGCGCTGATCGTAAGCCCGCTGCGCCGCTGGGAGTTGATAATCGGGAAGATCGTTCCGAATGTCCTGATCGCCTATGCGCAGATGACATTCGCCCTCGTGTTCGGCGTCTGGCTCTTCGACATCCCGGTACGTGGAAGCTTGACACTCCTCTACTTCCTGTCCCTGTTCTTTATCATGGGGACACTGGGTCTCGGCATCCTGTTATCCACCATCGCCAGGACCCAGGCGCAAGCCATGCAGTTGTCGTATTTCATCTTCATCCCGTCGGTCTACCTCTCCGGCGTTCTCTTCCCAGTCGAGGGAATGCCGCCCTTGGCCAAGACCGTCGCGTACATGATCCCTCTCACCTATTATGTGGAGATTTTCCGGGGAATCATCCTGAAGGGAATCGGGATCTCCTATCTCTGGACTCACCTGCTGGTCCTCACCGCCATCGGGGCGATCCTGATCACGACAAGCATTCTCCGCTTCCACAAGAAGCTCGGATGAGCACAGGGCCCCTTTTCAGAACGCAACAGGGCCTATTCACGTGGTAGAATGAGATCGTACATTATAGAGTAACACTAGCCCTCGCTGTGCCCGCGAACAAGGTAACGATAGGTGAAGACCATGCCTGATCCAGCAAGACTTGAACTGGCGGAGTTTTATTGCAAAGAAGGATACCGACTGCAGACGAGCGGGGATCTGGAGGGCGCAATCGCGGCCTACAAGCGGTCTATCGAACTCTACCCGACCGCTGAGGCCCACACCTTCCTGGGGTGGGCATACAGCTTTCAGGGACAGATCGACGAGGCCATCAAGGAGTGCGAGGCTGCCATCCACGTCGACCCTGATTTCGGCAATCCGTACAACGATATCGGTGTCTACCTGATTGAGAAGGGGCAGTACGATGAGGCGATCCCGTGGCTCGAGCGGGCCATGGTGGCCAGGCGGTACGAACCTCGCCATTACCCCCACATGAATATGGGCCGAGTCCTCGTACGGAAGGGGAGGTACCAAGAGGCGATCAGAGAGCTCAAAACAGCCCTGGAAATCGAGCCGAATTATGCCGCGGCCCGCGTCGAGTTGCACAAGGTCCTGGGGCTGTTGAATTGACTGGCTGACCCCTTCTCGAGGTCTGCGCTGCATGCTATCGCAATGGTCCATCTTCTTCCTTTTCTTACTGGCGCTTGCCGGGGCAATGATCATACCTGAGAGGCAGGCGCTTGGAAGCGGGTTTTCGCCTTCGGATCTGCGCACCTCATCCGCCGATAGGTCCCGACAGTATTTTACCCCTGAGGAGATCAACAGGGGGCGGGTATACGCACAAGGGCGATACGTGTTGCATGGTGTGCGAATGGCGTTGATCCTTGGCCTGTTTGGGCTCCTGACCCTGAGCCCACTGTCCGCGAGGATTCGCGATCTCAGCGTCTCGGTCGCAGGCGGACGTGTGTGGCTGACCATTGCGGTGTATGGCCTCTTGGTGGCTCTGCTGTATTATGCGGTTACGTTCCCTGTCAGCCTCTACGGGAGCTTCCTCCGCGAGCATACATTTGGCCTCTCTCGCCAGTCGTTCGCCTCGTGGGCGTGGGATTACACCAAAGGGGCACTGATCAACGCGGGGATCCTACTCCCGCTGCTGATGCTGCTCTACGCTTTCATCCGATGGGATCCCGTCCGTTGGTATCTGTCGGCATGGGTTATCTTTGTCATTGTGATGAGTTTGATCGCTGAGCTGTCTCCGATCCTCGTCGATCCGCTGTTTCACACGTTCCGACCGGTACAGGATAAAGAGTTGGTGGAGCGGCTCCGCGCGTTAACTGATCGGGCTGGTCTTACGGTAGGGCCGATCCTGGAGATAGATGCCAGCCAAAAAACCAACAAGACCAATGCCTACTTCACAGGGCTTGGCCGAACGAGACGCATCGTCCTGTACGATACGCTGATCGCCACCTCCACCCCTGAGGAGGTAGAGCTGATCGTGGCGCACGAGGTAGGCCATTGGAGACGGCACCACATCTGGAAGGGAATGGCCATCAGCGCGGCCTCGGCGCTGGCAACCCTTTGGCTGATCGCTCGCCTCCTCAATGCCGCGGCCGACTCCGGACGCTTCGGCTTTATTCATCCGGCTGACCCCGTGTCGTTGCCATTCCTGCTGCTCCTTTTTCTCGCCCTCACCATCCTTGCGACGCCGATCCAGGTGGCCATTTCGCGGTCCTTTGAACGAGAAGCCGACCTCGAATCGCTTCGTCTCAGCGCTAACCCCGAGGCCTTCATCGCCTCAGAGGTCAAGCTTGCCAGGGCGAATCTCGCAGATATCGAGCCGCCGCGAGCAATTGTCTGGCTCTTGTATACCCACCCTCCAGTCCTCGAGAGGATCGCCATGGCTGAGGCATTCCGAGGGCAACAGGGGCAGTGAAGAGATGGAATTGATAGCCACTAGATCGTTCGGTCCTGTGATCTTCGTCCATGGAGGTGCAGGAAAGGTAGCCCCTGACTTAGTTGAGTTACGGCTGGCGGGTATTCGGGCAGCCGTTGTGAATGGATGGCAGGTGCTCACGGCGGGAGGCTCCGCGGTGGAGGCTGTCGAGCAGGCGATCAGGATACTAGAGGATGATCCGGCCTTCAACGCTGGCCGAGGCGCTTGCCTCAATCGGGATGGAGAGATAGAGCTCGATGCCTCGATCATGGACGGCCGAGACCTGACGGCCGGGGCCATCGGCGCCGTAAAGCGGATCGCTAATCCCGTGACGCTCGCGAGAACAGTAATGGAGGCAGGCGGGCCAATCCTGCTTGTGGGCGAGGGGGCCCAGCAGTTCGCCGCAGCGGTTGGGATCACGGAGTGCGTGGCCGAAGCGCTGATCACGGAACGACAGCGTGACCGATGGTCCGCCCTGCGAGAGGAGCAGGTCGAGGGTGTCGGCACCGTCGGCGCCGTCGCTCTCGACCAAGCGGGGCACCTGGCCGCAGCCACCTCGACGGGCGGCCTGCCCCTAAAGGTACCCGGCCGCGTAGGCGACTCTGCGCTGATTGGCTGCGGGACCTATGCTGATGATCAGCTCGGCGCGGCCAGTTGCACTGGCAATGGGGAGGCGATCATCAAGCTGGTGCTTGCAAAGACCGCCCTCGAGTTCCTTCGGATGGGCAAAGAGCCAATGGCGGCAGCCAGGCGTGCCGTCGGAGAGCTTACGGCCAGGACGGGCGCCGAGGTCGGCATCATCCTGCTAGATCAATACGGCCGTATTGGTGTTGCGAGGAATACCGCGCAGATGGCCTGTGCCTGCATCCGCAAGGATGATGCAGATCCAGAGATCTTTGATTGAGCCGAATGAACGAAGAGGGTGGAGAGAATGGGCGATAAGAAACATGAGGGCAGGATTTCCCGATGGAGCGGGAACGGAACTGGGGTCTCCGTCGTGTTCTTCTATGGGTCCCTGCTCCTGCTCCTCTATCTGACCGGCCTGATCTTGGTTCCCTTTGCATCCCCGATTCTATGGGCAGCCATTCTGGTCGTCGTCTTTCAACCGCTCTATCGCCGCCTACTGCGGCTCGGTGGAAAGTCTGGACTCACAGCCCTTTTGCTGACGATCGCTGTGATTGCAGCCGTGATGGTCCCGGCCATCCTGTGCGGGTGGATGCTGACGCAGGAAGCTCGCAGCTTCTATCAGGCGACAGAGCGCCTCTACCAGCAGCAGGGAGTCGCGGGGATCGCATCCCACCCGGCGGTGATGGCCGGCCGGGCCTTTTGGGATCGCGTGAGCCTGCTCTTCAAGCCTCTGGGTGTCGATCTGAATGCGTTGCTGCTGGGCGGTCTGAGCGCGGTCAGCAGCTTCATCGTCGACAATCTGAAGGGGATCGCCCTCAATCTGTTGAGCTTTACAGTCAATTTCTTCCTCACCGCCTTTACCTTCTTCTTCTTACTCCGAGACGGTGAGGTTATTGTCAGTGGCCTCCAGACGCTCTTGCCGCTTGAACGCAAGCATGCCGAGGTGCTCTTTTCGCGCCTCTACAACGCTGTGTCGGCCGTCGTCCGCGGCACACTCGTGACGGCCCTGGCGCAGGGCATCCTTGGAGGAGCAGGCTACTGGATCTTTGGTGTCCCGTACCCGATCTTTCTCGGGTTGGCCACCGCCCTCTTCTCGTTACTCCCGGTTGGCGGGTCGGGGCTGATCTGGATCCCGGCAGCCAGTTATCTATTTCTGGAGGGAAGCTGGATTCGCGGCCTCTTCTTGCTCGCCTGGTCGGTGGTGGTCGTCAGCGCTGCCGATAATGTACTGAAACCCGCCCTCATCTCAGGCGGAACCAATCTGCCGACGCTCTTCCTGTTTTTCGGCATGCTTGGCGGTCTCCAGGTGTTTGGCATCCTCGGGTTTATCCTGGGACCCGTGCTTCTCGTGACGCTCGCGACCTTTCTCGAGATCTACAAGGAGTTGTCGTCATCTCCAGCCGATCAGCCTATCGGAGGCAGCCAGGACAGGTGACGACGAGATAATGACCTTCCGGGTGTTATCAATAGAAGTAAGGGATCTCAGGACCTCAGCAGGCTAGAGAACATCAAGCGGGCCTAAGCAACCTGAGCTTTTGTTCCTTGGAGGTTGTGCGCTACCGTGGTTAATAGCCGCCCCTGCGGCCGCCACCGCCACCGCCACCACCGCGATATCCACCGCCACCGCCACCACCGCGATATCCACCGCCACCGCCACCACCGCGAGGGGCCTGTTCTTTTGCCTCATTGACCGTCAGCGCCCGACCACCAACATCTCGCCCGTTCAAGGCCTGGATGGCGGCCTGGGCGTCGCTCTGATTCTCCATTTCGACGAAGGCAAAGCCCCGGGGTCGCCCAGTATCCCGATCTGTAATGATCTTTACATCGGTGACCGTGCGACCACCCTCTTCGAAGAGGGTACGGAGCGCAGACGCATCCGTATCAAACGGGAGATTACCCACATACACTCGTGTCCCCATACTCTCGGAACTCCTTTCGTCGGCCTGCGGCCGACTTCTCACGGGTAGTTCAATTGACGCCATCGCCATGGTCCCGCCTTCCATGGCTGGCTTCATCCGCCCGGACCTTCCCGGTGGACTCAGAGCTCCGACGGATCGCGGCGAACCGCGCGAGCCGCCTGGCGGCGAAGTCTGCGTGCGGCCTCGCGAACCTTTCGGCGACGCTTCTCCCCCGGTTTCTCGAAGTGCGCTCGTCGTTTCAGTTCCTTCAAGATCCCATCGCGCAAGATGAGCTTCTTGAAGAGTCGAATAGCTGATTCAACCCCTCGGCCGTCTACCTTGACTTCGAGGGGGCGATGCCGAGTCCCTTTGTCGTACCTCGAACCCCCGCTCGTTTCCTCAGCGCGATCGTCAAGAGCCATTATCCCTCTTCATCACAGCGTCGCTTCCCGCTGACATAATTCACGGTCTTAGAAACGAAAATACCGCGAGGCCCTGGTCTTCGCGGTGTTTTCAGTAAACGTAAACGCAGCCCTCAGACCAAAAACGACTCAGTATAAGCATCCCCAGCAAATGTGTCAAGGATAATCAGCCAACCCCCCGGTCGAGACCTCAACCAGTCCTTGCGCCCACTCTGATCCTCATGTATAAGAGGGGTGGCGAAGGTAACACGGATGGGGCAGCGTGGGCGACAGCCCAGTCCGAAGCAGGATGAAGGAGGAAGATGACATGCCGACTTCGGCCAAAGAACAATTCATAAATTTCGCTTTTTACAAGGTCGACTCGGCATGGCGACGCCTTCCGAAAGAGGAGCGCGAGGCAAGTAAGAAGGAGTTCAGCGCCACGGTGGAGGAATGGCGTGAACGGATGCTGCTGATCCCCTACTCCACCGTAGGGCTGCGACCGGACACCGACTTTATGCTCTGGCGGATCGGTGACTCGCTGAAACTGTTGCAGGAGATGTCACGACAGATCAACGGGACGGTGCTTGGCGCCTACCTGACGACGCCCTACTCATTCGTCGCCATGTCCAGGCGCTCGACCTATGTGGCCAAGCATCTCCATCCTGGCCAAGAGGGCCGTCGAGCGACAATCATCCCCGGTGACCATCAGTACCTATTCGTCTATCCATTCGTCAAGCAACGGGACTGGTACCTGTTGCCGCTCGATCGGCGGCAGGAGATGATGAAAGTCCATATCGAGGTGGGCCACAAGTTTCCATCGGTGAAACTGAACACCACCTACTCATTCGGCCTCGATGACCAGGAGTTTGTGGTAGCCTTTGAAAGCGACCGGCCGGCAGATTTCGTGGAGCTTATTATGGCGCTCCGTGAGACCGAAGCCAGTCATTTCACCCTTCGTGACACGCCGATCTTCACCTGCATTCAAAAGACCATTCACGAGACCCTGGACGACCTGGGCTAGGAAACGGAGAGCGCATGGAGACACGTCTCATCCAGATCGGACATAGTCCGGACCCTGATGATGCATTTATGTTTTACGCCCTGGCCAAGGAGCGACTCCACACAGGCCAGTTTCGCTTCCAGCATATCCTCGAAGCAATCGACGTTCTGAACGATTGGGCGATGGAGGGCAGACTGGAGGTGACAGCGATCTCAGCCCATGCGTACGCGTATGTGTCTGACCGCTACATTCTGCTGCCCCATGGCGCCAGCATCGGACGGAACTACGGGCCGATCCTCGTGGCGAAGCGCGGGCTCGATCCTGCCGAACTCCGGGGCAAGCGAATTGCCGTTCCCGGTAGACTCACGACGGCATTCCTTGTGCTGCAGCTCTACCTGAGTGAGTTTCAGGCTGTCGAGGTCCCCTTCGACCAGGTCTTCGACGCGGTCGAAAGCGGAGAGGCGGATGCCGGACTTGTCATCCACGAGGGGCAGCTCACCTTCGAGACCAGCGGTTTTACCAAGTTGCTGGATCTCGGAACCTGGTGGTACGAGCAGACCGCGCTGCCACTGCCGCTGGGGGCCAATGCCATCCGTAAGGATCTGGGTGAGCCGTGTTGTTTGGAAGTTTCGGGATACCTTCAGGCCAGTATCAACTATGGCCTGGCTCACCGACAAGAGGCGCTTCAATACGCCATGCAGTTTGGTCGTGGATTAGATGTGACTCTGACCGATCGATTCGTCGGTATGTATGTGAACGAGGATACCCGTGCCTGGAATCAGGAAACCAGACGAGGTCTCGAACATCTCCTGAATTTGGCATGGGAGCAGGGCGTGATCACCAAGCGAATCCGCCCGGAGTTCCTCCCGGGTTAAGCCTCCCATTCCCCTCGTTGCTTCACACCCTCGATCCGATCCGACCCACAACTGCCGGCAAGTCGTACTCCTCAGTAACCCATCTGATCACTACTCCATGCCTTCCACGCTCTCCCCACCCCTCCCCAATCACCACTCTTGACACCGTGCAATACCGCGTCTATGCTCAGCTCGATGGAAAAACACCGTGGTGAAAGTTCTTACACGCACACGCTTACACGCCAGACTTTACGCATAAGTCCCTAACTTGCTGATTAGCAATGGGTAGCGCACCATTTGTCTACTTACTCACCAGTCTGTAATATAGGCTACAGATGGGGCTTGAAAGAAGGATCGGACGAGACGGGGCATGTGGCGGATCGCTTCGAGTTGTTGCGTGATCCGGTCGCGCAGTGTCTCGCCTTTTTGCAGGGGGCGTCTCGCCGCTCCGGTACGTGTGACATGACTCCAGACCAGCTCATCGGGGTTCAAATCCGGCGCGTAGCCGGGCAGGAAGTGCAGGGTGAGTCGGCCCTTGGTCGCGGCGACATAGTCGCGCACGCAGGTCTGCTTGTGCGCCGGCAGACCGTCGAGCACCAGATGCACCGGCTTT
>Ga0080064_1002385_pt1 | contig 32149 bp, 29 predicted proteins | sample Subgrocontami54m_FD_69260 | JGI IMG/M metagenome (GOLD analysis project Ga0080064, IMG submission 69260) | Subsurface groundwater microbial communities from S. Glens Falls, New York, USA - GMW46 contaminated, 5.4 m (SPADES assembly) (version 2) ...
GCCTGTTGTACGGCCTAGTGAGCATTATAGCAGTCTCAGCAATCGAGAGAAGTGGCGACGTAGCGCCCTCAGCGCCCATGTAGTTCTGAGACTGGCTCCTCAGGTGCGCCCCTACAGGATTTACATGACTCATCAGCCGGGGTGCCTCATCTTCTCTCCTTTAAGTTACCGAATTAAATTTTTAAACTTCATAAAGTCGGGGCCACGGGGTATGTGGCTCTGGCCGACCGTTTACGGCGGCGGATTTCCCGATCGAGGCGACAAAGCCATGAGTCCTAATGATGGGGAACTTGGATACCTGAGCATTCGTGAGGCTGCTAACCTCATACGCGCTCGCAAACTCTCGCCGGTGGAGCTGACTGCCGCGGTCCTCGACCGAATAGACCGGCTGGACCACCTCAACGCGTACATCACTGTCACGCGTGACTGGGCTATGGCGCTGGCTAAAGCTGCGGAGGAAGAGATTATGAAAGGGAATTATCGCGGCCCGCTGCACGGTATTCCCATCGGCCTCAAGGACCTTTACGATACGGCGGGAGTGCTGACCACTGCTGGCTCAAAGGTGCTGGCTAACAACATACCTAATACACATGCTACGGTAGTAGCCCGCACCCTAGAAGCTGGCGCAGTCATTGTCGGCAAGCAGAACATGCATGAATTCGCTGCCGGTTTTAGCGGTGTCAACCCACACTTTGGTACTCCCCTCAACCCGTGGGACACCGACCACCTGGCGGGTGGCTCCAGCGGCGGCACCGCGGCTGCGCTTGCCGCGGGACTATGTCTTGGCGGAATGGGCAGCGACTCTGCCGGATCTATCAGGGTCCCGTCATCCTTCTGCGGCCTTACCGGCCTTAAGCCGACCTATGGCCGTGTCAGTGTAAAGGGTGTCGTTCCCCTTAGCTGGACTCTGGACCACTCCGGGCCTATGGCCCGCTCCGTTGAGGACTGCGCCCTTCTCCTCAATGCAATTGCTGGCTACGACCCTGACGATATTTTCTCCGTGAACACACCAATCGAGGATTACACCGCCACTCTGGAGCGAGGCATCAGCGGCCTGCGTATCGGGGTCATTACAGACTATCTGGAGAATCCAGGCTTAGATGCCGAAGTCAAGGATGTTGTTCAAACCGGAATTAAGGTACTGGAGAAACTTGGAGCGACAATTGAAGAACTCCGGTTGCCAGGCTTAGAGGAACTACGGCAGGCCTATCACGCCATCATCTTCGCTGAGAGGTTTGCCTACCACACCCAATGGATAGAGAGCCGAGCCGAAGGCTACGGCGCCGATTTCGTCGAGCGCACTCAATCGAGAGCGGCTGATATCTCAGTCCCACAACTGGCCGAGGCCTACCGGCACCGCACTGCTGCCATTCGCAGCTTCGCCCTTCTTATGGAGAGCTATGATCTTCTTGTCGGTCCCACTACGCCATTTACAGCTCCGGCTATCATCGATGGTCTTCCTGTTATTCCCGACTCGCGTCTCTACGGGCTCTTCACTGGCCCCTTCAACGTGGCCGGTCTACCCGCGTTGTCCCTACCCTGCGGCTTTAACACTCAAGGGTTGCCAATCGGGATGATGATCGTCGGGCGACACTGGGGCGAGGCAACAGTACTTCGAGCTGGCGCGGCTTACCAAAGTGTAACCGACTGGCACCGGAGGCGGCCGGACCTTAGAGATGCAATGAGGTCAGAGTTATAGATAGTACAGCGAATTAATGACTGTCCATAAATTGAGTGTGACCATCTATTGTTGGAATGTAAGGTTGTAGGCTGGTAGGCTTTCGAGCCCATTTTCCTTGAATATGTTATTGACATATAATGACATTGTCTGACAATTGTATTAACTTTATAAGAAACGAGGGCAGATTGCCGTGAAAAAGATCGTTAAGCGACTAAAGCGGGGGCAAATCACTATACCCAAAGAGATGCGTGATGCATTAGATATTCAAGACGATGACCTGCTTTCTATTACTCTATCAGGGAGCAAACTAGAGATCCAGCCAGTCAAGCTAACTCCAGAGACTAAAGGCTCGCCCTGGCTCAAGGAACTTTACGACCTATTTGCTCCGATGAGAGAAAGCCTGAGGGGTTATTCAGAGGAAGAGATCAATCAGGCGATTGACGAAGCGGTTAAAGAAGTTCGCCGAGCAAAAGCTAAATGAAGGTAGTGCTCGATACCGTCATCAACTCCTGGCGCTATTTCCAGTCCTGATTACAAAATCTAGTCAAACATCTTGCTTTTGCTCCTCTATGTAATTGACACTCGGTGTACGCAGTAGTAATCTTGACTCACTCAATGACGTGTATAAATGGGGCATCTGGAGGATGGATGGGTTAATCTTAGTCGTTACAAAGGGTCGAGGCACATAGCCTTGGCTCTCTTTAATTTTGGGTACAAGTCTAGAGTGATGTGTCAGGAGCCAGGAGAATGCAGCCGGGAATACTGGATGGAATAAGGGTTATAGACCTGTCGCAGGATATCGCAGGTCCTTCTTGCACCAAAATGCTTGCGGAGATGGGAGCGGAGGTCATAAAGATAGAACGGCCTGGTGTAGGCGACCCCACAAGGCGCGCCGGACCTTTCCGCGCTGACGTTCCCAATTCTGAAGCAAGCGGACTATTCCTTTACCTCAACACCGGCAAAAAGGGCATCACCCTCGATATAAAAAGCTCGGTCGGCAGGAAACTCCTGGCCGAGATGGTCAAGCAGGCCGATATATTAGTGGAGAGCTTTGAGCCGAAAGATGTTGAGGTAATGGGCCTGGACTATGAGACCCTTGAGGCGATAAACTCAAGACTCATAGTCACCTCTGTCTCCAACTTCGGCCACACCGGACCTTATCGAGACTATAAGGCCACCGATATAGTTAGCTTTGCAATGGGAGGGTCGATGTCTCTTGTAGGAGAGCCGGATAGACCTCCTCTCAAACTGCCGGGCCCTATGACCCACTACTGGGCCGGTGTCCACGCCTTTAGCGGCACGATGGTGGCGTTCATGTACCGTGAATTCTCAGGCGAAGGCCAGCACGTAGACGTCTCTATACTGGAGACCACCGCCTCACAGACCAACTCGGAGTACCTAAGGTATGCCTACAAGGGCGAAAGCTCTGTCAGAGCGGGCAACACTGCGCGTTATATGGGAGGCATCAATCAACTCCAGCGTACTAAAGATGGTGGCTATGTCATCGTGGCTACCACACCCTGGGAGAACTTTCTCCAACTAATAGAAAAGCCGGAGCTAGCCTCTGATCCCAGATTTGCAACGCGCGAAGACAGAATGAAGCAGGGCCAAGAGCTGGACAGCTATATCTCAGAATATACCGCCGGGCTTCCCAAAGAAGAGGTCCTTCAAAAGGCCCAGGCCCATCGCATGACCTGGGCCCCGATAAACACCGTCGCTGACTTATTCACGTCACCACAGCTTGAGAGCAGAGGTTATTTCAAAACTCTAGACCATCCGGTTGCCGGCAGTCTCCAATATCCCGGATTTCCGGTATCCTTCGATAATACCGCTATCAGACACGAGCGTGCTCCGCTGCTTGGTGAACACAATTTGGATGTCTATACCGAGCTCTTAGGGCTGAGCAAAGAAGACCTGGTAAAGCTGCGACAGTTAGATGTAATCTAAGCAGCATCAGAATCGTACATGCCCTGAAAGGGCACCACCAAGGATGAAAATGAACAACGTAGCCCGTTCCTTGAGGCTCTCGAAAGGAGACGGGCGGTGCCTTCGAGTACCTCAGGTAACGCCCTGATGTCACTGTCAGAGCAATAACAGGAATGAGTAAGAGGAGGAATAATCGATGTCGTCTCCCCTGCCTTTTGAAGGAATCCGGGTCCTGGAGCAAACTACAGCCTGGGCTGGCCCCTTCTGTACCAAGAACCTGGCATTCCTTGGAGCAGAGGTGATAAAAATCGAAGCTCCTCTCAGGCCGGATAGCATTAGGGGCAATCTTACTCCTACCCCAGAGGGGATCGGCATATATCCCAAGGGTGAGCTGGGCGAGCGCCCCTGGGAACGTACCGGTCCTTATCATGAACGCTACCGCAACAAGCTACATCTGAGCCTCGATCTTACCTCCCCTGAAGGCAAGGACATTTTCAAAGACCTGTCCAGGATTAGCGACGTGGTGGTGTGCAATTACCGAGCTGCGGTGATGGACAATCTCGGACTGGGCTATTCGGTCCTCAAAGAAGTCAACCCCCGGATCATAATGATACAAATGCCTGGTTTTGCCACAACTGGGCCCTACAAAGATTACTCTTCCTTCGGCAACACCCTGGAGGCCCTTACCGGCTCCTACCACATGACCGGCTATCCGGATAGCGGACCTCTAAACTCGGGCCTAACCTGGCCCGATCCGGTTGCCGGAGTGCTGGCGGTAGGATGTATAGCAGCAGCCCTTAGGCATCGCCAGGTAACCGGCGAGGGAATGCTGGTAGAGCTATCACAGATGGAGCTAGCCGCAAGGACGCTCGGTGGGTTCCTGATGGACTATGCCATGAACGGTCGCGTTGGAGAGAGGATAGGTAACAGTCATCCGGTCCTGGCGCCTCATGGATGCTATCGCTGTAAGGGAGATGACCAGTGGCTGACTATAAGCGCCGGCAACGATAAAGAATGGCAGGCGCTGTGCAACATAATGGGCACACCGGGACTGGTGTCAGACTCCAGGTTTGCAGAGCCAACCAGCCGGCTGAAGAACCAGGACGATCTGAATAAAATAATCGAGGACTGGACAGTCACCCAAGATAAGATGCAGGCCATGCGCTGCCTGCAAGAAGCCGGCATAGCCGCTGGCGCCGTCATGGCCCATTGGGAGCATTTTGACGATCCACACTTTAAAGAAAGAGGCTTCTTCCAGGAGGTCTCTAATCCGGAAATAGGGACCTATCCATACCAGTCTCCAAGTGGATTCAGGCTGTCCAAGACCCCGGGATATAATAGATCGCACGCGCCGCGGTTTGGAGAGCACAATCGCCATCTACTGCAAGACACGCTCGGCTTGACTGATGAACAGATGACAGAACTGGAGCGCAAGCGTATTATAAGCGATAGACCACTGGCAAACCCACCAAGAGCGATGTAAGATATTTTTGGAAGGGGTTAGGCAGACTGTCATTCTGAGTCCTTTGGAAAGGACGAAGAATCTCAACTACGGTTAACAATTCTTCGGTCCTTGCCGCTCCCTCAGAATGACAGCTATAAGGGAGTATGAGAGAGAAAGGGAGGTAATCATGGACTACGAGGCTATAATACTGGAACGACAGGGACCTATAGCGATAATGACGTTAAACCGGCCTGAGGTGCTTAACGCTGTTAACGACCAGATAACCAGGGACATTCACGCCGGTCTAGACGAAGTAGGAGATGATCCGGACATTAGGGTACTAATACTAACCGGCGCGGGCCGCGGCTTCTGCTCAGGGGCCGATGTAAGAGGTCTCGCTAGGCGAGCGGATGGCGAGACACCTAACAACGAAGGTAGAGACTTGGTTGCACAGTCCACTGCTGCGTCTTCGATACCTGTGCACTTGCGGCGAACACCACAACCTGTGATAGGAGCCCTAAACGGAATAGCCGCAGGTATGGGGCTGGGCATAGCCCTAGCGTGCGATATTCGTATCGCTTCGGAGGAGGCCCGTGTTTCCAGCATATTCATCAAACGGTCTATCATGCCGGACAACGGAGTATCTCACACTATCTCCAAGCTGGCTGGATATGGTATTGCGGCGGAAATGACCCTCACCGGAAATATCTACAGCGCGGAGTGGGCCATGTCCAAGGGCCTGGTCAACTCTGTCGTCCCTCACGAGTCACTGCTCGATGAGGCGATAGCCATGGCAGAAATCATAGCGAGCAATCCACCTATTGGCGTACGCCTGACAAAACAGGTCCTTTACAGAAATTTGTATGATAACCTTGAGCAAAGCATAACGAACGAGAGCTATTACAACAGCCTTACATTCCAAACCGAGGACTATAAAGAGGCTGTACGGTCCTTCTTGGAGAAAAGACAGCCTGTCTTCAAAAATCAGTAGAATCCGGCGTATAGTACCTGTTTTCAGAATTTCTTGGCTACCCCAAAATGGTGGTCTTGCTAGATTTTTTGAACCACAAAAGGTCGGTAGCCCTAAGGTTACCGACCTTTTTAATCTATAGCTTTCTAATCTTACTTCTTGTTGTGGCCATGCGCCTTGCCTTTACCTCTATGGGTTGAATTCTGAGCGCCACTTTCGTTCTCGGCACGTCCACTACCGTTCTCTACATCTGCTTCAGAAGAGGACTTATCTCTAGCTACAGCGCTGACTGCCTTACCGTGACAGGATGGCTCTTCGGCGCAAGCCTTAGGCGCAGTTCTTGCAATCTCGCTTACCTCCGCACCATGGTTTCCACGAGCGCTCTTATTAGGGTTCTCCTTGTCCTTGTCTTCGTCTTCATCTTTATCCCTGGCTACTTCGCTGACCGCTTTGCCATGACATGACGGTTCTTCTGGGCAAGCTCTTGGTGCGGTCTTTGCCACTTCACTTACTTTCTTGCCGTGCTCGCCTTTAGTAGAAACGCCATCTTCTTCCTCTTCTTCGCTCAAAGCGCCGTCTTCAGTGTCAGTACCCCCAGTCACATTTCCCAGTACAGGTACCTGGCAGCCAGATTGCTCTTGGCAAGCCACCGGTATGGTAGTGGATATAGGACTGACCTCAGTTACAGCTTCAGTGCTGGCCTCGTGACTGGTCGCCTGATTTGCAATCGAACCAAGACTGTCGTTTAGCTGCTTCGTATTGGTGGCACCCAGGGTGGCGTTAATATTAGACAATACGGATGGGTCAATATGGGCTGATGCCAGCGTAGGCACCGATATAATGGATATTATCAAAAAAATACCCAGTAGAGTCTTTCGAGAGAACAAATGCATACCTCCTTATTTTTCCTTTCAACTTGGATTGGTCTGCTATTACAAACGCATAACAAAGCCAAAGGTTTAGGGTGGTGTGCTTTTTTAAATAGAAATACTTTTATTTATTGTCAAAAGCCTGAAGCTTGGAGATCATGGCTCGCATTCTGGAGACAATGCCCTGGTCTATGCCTTCGGCCATCGGGAGATGAAATAGCAGAGTCTCCTGAAGATAGCGTTGCCTCTTTGAGACGCTGCTTTTGTGGATACATTCCAGATTGTTCAGCCTGTCAAAGAGCTTTATAGTCTTTACCCAATTAGGCGCCGACCCCAGGTTACTAAAGTACAAACGCTCTCGCTCTATTCGAGATATATGACCAGGTACAGATGGCTTGGTGAGAAAGGACACGGCCTCTGCCACCTCGGGGCTGGTCTTTTTTTCAATATCCTCTCTAGTCACCGTTGTGGAGTCCTCCAGCACATCGTGGAGAAGAGCCGTGGCCACCGCCATTTCGGGGTCTGGCATTCTGCCAGATGCTGCCGTATCCTCTTTTGAGTATTGGGCCACGGCCGCTGTTATCGGATAAACATGCTCTTCGAGGTATGGTGTTCCGTCGTCACGCCCTTGGCTGCTATGCACCTCCTTGGCTAGGTCCAGCGCAGCCCGCACCATTGGTGTAAGAAGATACAGACTTTCCAGCACCTGGACCAATTCATCCTCAGAGCAATGAGGCGTATATGATAGAAAGGACTGTTCGTTCTTCATTTCGCTTCCGGTGTAACACCAAGCTCTGCAAGCTGGGCCGCCAGGTCGTCTCCTCTTTCAAACTGACAAAGCACTGCTGCCATACCCAGTTCCCGAGCTGCATTTACGTTCTCTTCAGAATCATCTATCATTAGACATTCACTTACGTCTAAGTCCAGTAGACCAGCAGCAGTTCTGAAGGTAAGTGGGTCTGGCTTGGCTACCTTTAATGTAGCGGAGTCCGTTATCGCATCGAATATATCTCTAATACCGAATTCCTTTAGCGTGCGCTCCACACCGCCACTGTCTAGATTGCTCAGTACTGCAAAACGATAATTAGAGCTAAGCTTCTTAAATAATTCTACATTGGGCTTTATTGGCCCCCATGCCTTCATCCACTGCTGATGGAGTAACGGAAGAGGCTTGCCGGCTATCTCCTCCAGCTTCTCATGGGCCACGCGCAGCCACGTGTCATGGTCGCCCTGTTCGAGGTGAAGGCGCCTCCACTCATCATTATATGAGAACAAGGTTCTGGCGAGTAGACGGTGTTCCAACCCATGCTGCTCTTCGAAACTAAATGCCACCTGGCGTCCCATGTCTCTTATTACGCCATTGAGAGCACATATAATTCCGCGGACGGCCATATACTCTCCTTTTAGGATAAATAAAGCACTATGATATCCGTTATTCCCTTCAAGATGTCATTCTGAGGGAGGCACGACCGAAGAATCTGTCAGCCACGGTCGAGATTCTTCGCTGTCGCTCAGAATGACAGTATTTTCATCCTATTGGGATGCAGGCGCAAGCCCGCATGTGGGATTCTTTCGATGCCTCTATCTCTCGGATTATGCTCTATGATTCTATCGCTATATCCATTGCTGGGCAATGACTGATTAATTTTTGTTGAAAATGAAGCATATATAATATAGGGATCTAAATATATAATAGTTACTAACAAAGGGATGGAGCCAGCGCAGGCATGACATTAAGAGATGAAGAAGACGTAGAGCTTACAGATAAAGAACTCACCAGTAGGCCGAGGCAGCAGCCCAGGGATGACCTTCGGTCTCTAAGGCTGGCAAGCTCACACCTGGCCAAGACCTATCAGAGCCTGAGTCCAAGGCTCAAAGACCCTGAAAAGGTCCTGCTCCGCTATTCACGCGCTCAGCAGCAGGCCCAGTGGATAGTATCGAGCTCCCGCTCCTATCTGCCTGAAGACTTCGTATTCCATTTCGAGGCCAGGATAGGCCGGGGCTACCCATCTTCGCCTTTCGACGAATCTGTACCCACCAAGAGAGCGGTGTTGCGCCTGCGAAAACTAATACGGGAGCTTTTGCATTCGATAGCCTCTGCTGCCGAGGGCATTTCTGAGGAAAGATATGGCGTGTGATGAAGGAATTATATACCGAAATCCATATACAAGCTTCCGCTGAGCGAGTATGGCTAATACTTACAGACTTCGCTTCCTATCCGGAGTGGAACCCTTATATCAGACGAATTAGTGGCGCTGCCAAATCCGGAGGGAAGTTAGAGGTCTATATGAAGCCATCCGGCCGTTGGGGTATGACTTTTCGTCCGACAGTGCTCAAAGCGGAGCCGGGGCATGAGTTGCGCTGGCTTGGCCGCTTGATGGTGCAGGGTCTATTTGATGGGGAGCATTCCTTTATTATAGAAGAGCTTGACGGCAACATAGTACGTTTTATCCAAAAAGAGTCCTTCAACGGCTTGTTAGCGCCGTTGCTGGCAGGCAGCTTAGATACATATACCCGACGCGGTTTTGAGGAGATGAACGCAGCCCTAAAGTTGAGAGCCGAGAGTTAAGATCACAACCCTACTACTAATCAAACCGGTCTGCAAAATCTGGTTACCTAATAGCGATTGCGATGCGCTGCTATTGACAGTTATTGAATATCTCCTTTATACTTGCTCAAAATTTGGGTGATTGACTGACTCGTCAATCGATCTTAAGGTATATAAATGACCGTTGAAAGCCTTGTCGAACAGCGCCGCGAGTCATTGCTCCAAGCAGCCCTTGAGCTGTTTGTCGAGCAAGGCTACCATCACACAAAGGTCGCCGATATTGTTCAGCGCGTGGGCGTGTCGCAGGGCACGTTCTACAATTATTTCCCCAACAAGCGGAGTGCTTTCGACGCTCTAATGGACTCCTGGTTCGAGCCGTTCTGGCGATTTTTTGACCAGGACTTGGGCCATCCAGTTTCCAGCATGTCGGAGCTTGAGCAAATCGCGCTCAGACATTGGACTATTCTTCTACGTCTATACGCCGACCGGCCTCTGCTCGCCCGGTTTATACTCAAGCATTCAGAGGGAGTAAGTCCGGACGTGACCGCGCGCTTGGAGGAATTTAGAGAACGATATGCAGATCTCTTCGAGCGGTCTGCTCGGAAGCGTCAAGAGGCTGGGGAGATCCGTATCTTTAACGCCAGAGTCTTCGCTCACGCCCTGGTAGGCGCATTCGAGCGCCTGGCCATCCGGTGGTTCGTAATAGGTGAGGCCCAGACTATGACCCCAGAGGAACTCGCGGGGCCGAAGTCGTAGATATTCTAGGTCCTGCTCAAGTGGGTACTACTCGACCAATCAAAGCATTTTTGGATAACGGGCTCGGCGATCTACATATAGACCAAAATTAGGCTTCTTTCTGTTCCCCTCCTGAGGGTGAGATTGGTATTGGTATGGTTACTAAAGAAGGAGGATTCATGTTAGCAAGGTCTCTACAGATAAGTCTATTAGCGGCAATCATATATATGAGCGGGGTAGTAATGGCCTGCTCACCCTCAACTCAACCAGTCCCTGGTACTCCATCCACTGGAGACAACAAAGGCCCTCAATCCGGCGGAGTTCTCCGCACAATGTCAGGAGGCTATGTATCTTATGGTACAGTGGACTCGCACCGTGCCTCTAACTTCCTGACCACCGGTTTTACCGGGCTATCAACAAATCAGGTTGTAAAGCGCAATATCATGTCAGGTAATTACGAGATCATCCCAGAGCTAGCAGAGAGCTGGGAAGTTTCACAAGATGGCCTGACCTACACGTTCAAGCTACGTAAGGGGATCAAGTTTCACAACGTTCCTCCAGTAAACGGCAGAGAGTTTACCTCAGATGACGTGGAGTACATGATCAAGCGCATCAGCGCCGACCCGGCGATAGTCCCCGATAAATGGAAGTCACTCTTCCAGAGACGCAGCGATTTTGAAAATGTGTCCAGCATCGAGAAGCCCGACAAGTATTCAATCGTGATAAAGACGAAGCAAGCTGATGCCGTGTTCCTGCACAATCTGGCCGCCGCCGGCACAGTGGTAGTCCCCAAAGAGCTGATAGATGATAACCCGGACAAGCTCATTCAGGACAAGATAATAGGCACAGGACCCTTCATCCATAAGGACTACGTACCTGACGTGCGGCATATCTTGGAACGGAACCCGGACTACTGGAAAAAGGATGAGCGAGGCGCTCAAATGCCTTATCTCGACAAGCTAGAAAGAAATTTCTACTCCGGTGGGGACATATCCGTTTCTATCGCAGCATTTCTCTCCGGCCAAACTGATTTGATAGGCTTCTACTCCAACATTACTGAGACCGACTTGGCCACGGTCACGAAACAGATGAGCGATAAGTCATACGTGCAGACTAGCTCTAGCTCCAACTGGCAGCACTTGAGGATTAACCCAAATCGTGCGCCTTTCAACGATGTGCGAATGAGAAAGGCCGTTAATCTCGCTATAGACCGCCAGCAGATCATAGAATCCACCAGCCGTGGCGGCGCAGAGATCAGCGGCCTCATTGCGCCAGCTCTTGCCGGCCAGGGGGCATATACGGTCGACGAACTCTCGAAGATGCCTGGTTACAGGCAGCCAAAAGACCAGGACATTGCGGAAGCAAAGAGGCTGATAAAAGAAGCTGGCTATGAAGGCGTCACCATCGACATGAACTCCTCGGGCAGCACCGCAGCTACCGCGGACATGATGTCTCTTATTAAGGAACAGCTCAGTAAGGTAGGGATCAACTCCACAATTAAGCTCACAGCCAACTATCAGGACCACCTGAACGAGATGCTGGGTGACAAATTCCAGCTTACGTACACCGGCCATGGTGTCTCAGCCGATGTTGATGGTACAGTGTACTTACACTTCCACAGCAAGGGAGGCAGAAACTACTACAAATTCTCTGACGCCAAGTGGGACCAGTTCGCTGAGAAGCAACGGATCGCTGTTAATCCCGAGGAGCGCAAGAAGGTGGTCCGCGAGATTTTGGCATATCACGCTGAGATTGTGCCCAATGTGCCTATTCGTTCCGGGTATATTCAGGATATCTTCCGCAACTACGTTAAGGGAGTTGGCAAGCCAGTGGAGTCGGCGGACCCATTTGTATGGTTTGACAGCTACTGGATGGAGAAACATTAAACAAATCACCCTCGCCTCCTTCAACTATGCCCTTCGAGAGCCTCAGGACGGCGCTCGGGACCGGCATCAAGGGAGAGGAAATAGACCGGTTCTCCCTCTCCTAGCGGGATGGAGTTAGGGGAGGGGGTGCTTGACAAATTGATATCGCAGACAGACAACGTTCTTGGAGGATACGCATGGTACAGCAACAGATAAAGGAATACACTTGGGATGATTTGATCGCGGCGATAGGCCAGGACTTTGGAGCCGGTGGACATATAGGTGTAGACGAGATAGACAAAACACAGATACGTCACTTCTGCGAAGCGCTAGAGCTTGATTGTCCCCTGCATTATGATGAAGAAGTGGCGCGAAAGCACGGTTATACTGGCATCATAGCTCCTGCCAGCAGTCTAACCGCGCCTTTTTCGTATTCGGCCCTGTGGGAGCCGGGTGAGGATACTCGCTTTCCAGTTGCCGAGCCCGACTACCACTCTGTCCAGAAGACCAGACATTCCGGGCCGACTCCCTCTCCTCTTCCCATGCCGAAAACTACCGCCTTCTTCATCAGTGGAGTTGAGGTGGAGTATTTCTCGGACCCAGTGGTCGGAGATCAAATCACTACAATGGGTAACAAGCTACTGTCGGTCAACGTTAGAGATACCACCGTTGGCTCTGGGGCCTTTCTGACCACCGAAGCCTCTAGATACAACCAGCACGGCCGACTCATCTCCAAACAGCGCACCATAGGCTATCACTATAACCCCTGGCCGCCGGACCACCAGCCTTCCGAAGGAAGGAACAGCGCACGGCAGAGCACCGATGAGGGTCCTGGTTTGGGAGCGCGGCGTAAGGACCTGAAGGCGCGCGCAGGATACATAGATTGGTCTGTCCAACGGTACTTCGAGGATGTCAGTGAGGGAGACGAAGCGCCGCCCGTTGTAATCAACCTTACCGTTCAGAGAATAGTTGAGTGGGCCTCGGCCACCCACCAGTTTCATCCCATCCACCACAACACCCGCTTCGTCCAGAAGGAAGGGGCGCCGGATATGTACGCGAACAACGTGACCTGCCAGTCCTGGTGGGAGCGCACAGTGCGAGAGTACATCGGCTTGGACGGAAAGATCAAAAAGGTAGGTCCGATTCGCATACGCATCTTCAACATCCCGGGCGATGCCGTTGCTACCACAGGGATCGTCAGAAGGAAATGGCAAGAAGGTGGAGAGAACCTGATAGAGCTAGAAATGTGGTCTGAGCATGACAGGGGAATATCGGTCGGGCCGGCCCCAGTGATTGTTGCCCTGCCTTCGCGGCGATAAAAAGAGCATTGGTACGAGAAGTAAGGGTATTCTGGTTTTCTAACCGTCCTGTAGGGGCTGGTCTAGTGCCAGCCCTGTACCCATCGACATTCGAACATGATTGGGCATCCACAAGGGATGCCCTACTACTACAGGGGTCACGATAGTACGCCAATAATAAGCACACAAAGGATTACGAGGTCTAGCTTATGGATACCGCATTAGGACATCTGCGAGTCATAGAGGTTGGAAGCGGCGCAGCGATCTACTGCGGTCACTATCTAGCAGAGCTCGGCGCAGATGTTCTAAAGGTCGAGCCTCCCGGTGGTGACCCTGTCCGCCTTGAAGGCCCTTTCGCCGGCGACATCGTTGATCCTGAGCGCAGTCTCTTTTTCCTTCGCTTCAACATCAACAAGCGCAGCATTGTGCTGGACATGGAAGCGGCGGACGACCGTCAGGTATTCAAAGACTTAGCAGCCACAGCGGACATAGTCGTTGAGAGCTATGCCCCAGGCTACCTGGATAGTCTGGGCATCGGCTACAAACACCTGAGGGAGACCAACAATGGCCTCGTGATGGTCTCCCTATCTCCTTTTGGACAGACGGGGCCGTTCCGCACCTTCAAGGGTAATAACGCGGTAATGGAGGCGATGAGCGGCTTCCTCAACACGATGGGCAACAATACACAAGCGCCCATCCTGTCGCCTGCCGAATTTCTATCGCAGGTAGCAGGCATGCACGCGGCTTATTATGCTCTGGCCGCGATATACTATCGCCGCGAGAGTGGCTCAGGCCAGTACATCGATGTTTCCTTACAGGAAGTCGGCACTAACATGAATACTGGCTTGTCCGACTACGGTCTGCGACGTCTCATCAGGCCAAGGCCACGCCTCGGAAACATCGTTGGGCCCAGCAACATCTACAAAGTAAAGGATGGTTATGTGTTCACTCAGCCCGTGACGCCCAGGATGTGGCGTGCCTTTGCGGAATGGATAGGCGACCCGGTCCTGCTCCAACCGGAGTGGGAGTCCCTTGAATACAGGCAGGGTAACGAAGACATCATGGAAATGATAACCATTCCCTTTGCCGAGGGCTTCACGGTTGCGGAGTACGTAGCCGAGTCCCAGAGAAAAAGGATCCCCGCGACTCCGCTTAACCCTCCAGAGGCATTGCTGGAAAGCGAACAAGCGCGAGAAATTGGGTCTTTCGTGGACCTACATCACCCAGTCATTGGAAAGTACCGCAGCATCCGTAGCCCTTTCCGAATGAGCGAGACCCCTCCACAATTCAGAAGACCCGCTCCACGCACCGCAGAACACAGGGAGGAGATCGTCGAGATCTTAGGGCGAGAACGGACTCCACCTGCAAAAACGACGGCAACTGAAGGACACCGTAGACTGCCTTTAGAAGGTATCCGCGTCCTGGACTTTACCCGCGTGCTCGCTGGCCCAACCGCCACGCTATATCTGAGTTTCCTCGGCGCGGAGGTTATTAAGGTCGAGGAGCTTGAGATCCCTAATAGGGACGGCACCGCCGTGTTCGCAGACCTGAATAGAGGTAAGAAGAGCGTTACCGTAGACTTACAGAAGCCGGAAGGACGCGACCTGGTCCTGCAGCTAGTGTCTAAGAGTGATGTAGTTATAGAAAATTTTAGCGCACATGTGATGGAGCGCCTGGGTCTAGGATACGAGGCCTTGCGCACTGCCAGGCCGGAAATCGTCGCGATCAGTATGCCGGGGTTTGGCAGGACTGGCCCTCTAAGTGAATGGGGGGCCTATGGCCCTATTATCCAGGCCAACCTAGGGATCTACTGGATGTGGAGGCACGCAGACTCTCAGGTCGAGGCCGGGATCAGGAACCCTCCTCTCGACTACTTTGCCGCGGCAGAGGCTGCTCTAGCGACCATGTCCGCCCTCGAGTACCGCGAGCAGACCGGAAAAGGCCAGTTCATAGACCTGGTTATGCTGGAGGCTGGCGCACGCGTGCTCGGTCCCACATACATAGATTCCTTTGTCAATGGTCGAAGGCAGGAACCCAAAGGCTGGAAGAGCGAAAGATACGCCCCCTACGGCTGCTACCGATGCCGAGGCTATGATGCCTGGTGTGTGATCTCCTGCGAAACCGATGAGGAATGGAAGGCTTTGGTCCGAGTCATGGGAGGGCCTGCCCGGGCCGCTGATGACAGATTTGCATCCAAAGAGGCGCGCATAGAGAATCGAGCCGATCTAGATAGTCTTATAACCGAATGGACGGCTCAGTACACCCCTCGTCAGGTGATGCACTTGCTCCAGAGAGAGGGCGTTCCCGCCGGAGTGGTCCAAAATGCGGAAGACCTCTATTATGATTATCACCTGCGCGCCCGAGGCCACATAGTCTCTGTTTCTCACCCTGCACCATGGGGCACTTTCGAGCTAAATGGAATGACCGCTATCCTATCGGAAACGCCCGGTAACCCTATGTCCCCAGCTCCAGCCTTGGGACAGCACAACCAGGAGATATTCATGGGGCTATTGGGTATACCGAAAGAAACTGTACAGCATTTGCGAGAGCGGAAGGTGATTTAGCTATAGCGTTATTTGCATACAGAGATTAGAGATGAACGTACTCATCTTCGCTCGGTGTAAGATGCTATAAGCTTTTGAAGCTTGTCTTTCTAAATACCTCTTGAATTTCAGTCTTACCTCTGTCACAATAACTAGAACTACTGTATTGATATTCTACCCGTTAGCGTGTAGAATATACTAAACGATTCAGTAGGAGTTATTTTATGTCTAAAGCCGCTTTTCCCCTACTTTTTGGACTTACCCCATCAGAGAAAACTGATTTCGGACAGAACATGTTATCAGAAATACAGAGTATCGATAGAAGACAGAAGCTGCGCGGTGGCTATTATACTCCCTCAGTTATAGCTGAGTTTCTCGCTGATTGGGCGATTCAGGACAATCAATCATACTGCCTGGAGCCCAGCGCGGGAGATGGCGAATTTGTAGCTACTGCCGCACTCCGGTTAGGGAACGCTGGCAAGATTACCGCGATTGAATTAGACCACGCTGAGGCTGAAAAAGTTGCCGTCCGCGGTGGCAAAAGGACTACAGTAGTGAATGGAGACTTCTTCACGTGGTTTAGAGAAAATCGCCCAGATAGCACATTCGATACTGTTCTTGGAAATCCGCCCTTTATAAGATATCAAGATTTCCCGGAAGAACATCGTGAGCCAGCTTTTGAACTTATGAGAGAAGAAGGTCTTAAACCGTCAAGACTAACGAACGCTTGGCTACCATTTGTTGTCGTGGCAACGCGTGCTCTGCGTCCGGGCGGACGTCTCGCTCTAGTATTACCAGCGGAATTACTCCAAGTAATGTATGCTTCCGAGCTTCGTCAATATCTCGCCGCAAAATACTCTCAACTTATCGTGGTCACATTCCGTAAATTAATTTTTTCAGGCATCCAAGAAGAGGTCATTTTGCTTCTTGGTATACGCGAAGATGGGCCTACTGCTCAGATATCATTTGTTGAGTTAAACAGCACAGACGACCTTCGACAAGACAAGGTAAGAGATGCTGAACCTGTCCAGGTAGAGCTAAACCATGCCCGAGAAAAATGGATACAATTCTATTTGTCTCCGTCAGAATTAAAACTAATTAGGGAAATAGAAGAATCTGAGGCGCTTGGTCGGCTAGGTGATTTAGCCGAGGTTGACGTTGGCGTGGTTACAGGCCGTAATGAATTCTTTGTGCTTACATTCGAACAGGCAGAGTTTCATGGAGTGCTTCCGTGGTGTGTACCTATGGTGGGTAGATCAGCTCAGATCCCAGGAATCGAATTGAGCCTTAAAGCCTGGCAACTTTTGGCTGACAATGGTGGTAAGTGCTTCCTCATGCAATTGGGCGGCCTGGAACGCACTGAACTATCCCAAAGCGCCCTAGCTTACATTGAACATGGTGAGCGAAATGCCTTCCATAAAGGTTACAAATGCTCGATTAGACTCCCTCGATGGTGGAATGTACCATCGGTATGGAGGCCAGACGCCTTCCTTCTTCGCCAGATACATGACGCACCTCGTATCATTCAGAACAGCGCCGGAGCCACGTGTACTGATACTATACATCGCGTACGAGTAACAAAAAACGTTGATAGCAATTGGCTAGCAGCAGCATCGATAAATTCTGCTACATTCGCCTTCTCAGAAATTAGGGGACGAAGCTATGGTGGCGGCGTACTCGAGCTAGAACCTACTGAGGCCGAAAGTCTACCCTTCCCCAAGCCTCAAACAAGTAATGCATCTTTATCTATTGATGAGCTTGACAAAGTGGTTCGTAACCAAGGAATCGAAACAGCACTTGCTGAAGTAGACCGGCTTGTACTTAAAACAGCCGGGTTGAACGAATCTGAGATAAAATCTCTTAGAGGAATCTGGAAAAGGCTTTGCGAACGCCGACGAAGCCGTAAACGTAATTAGGCAGTATGGGGTGGAAGCCCCTTATACCTGCTGACATAGACAGCTGCCACCTGTTCTGATAGTTTCTCAATCCTTAATGGAGAGTCTGGCTCCGGGATGTTAGATATTATTCCTCCGTTATTGGGTTCCCATAATACTAGAGAAATAGCTTCGGCCCTATAAATGGGATCGTTCACTTCAACACGGCGACTAAGACGTTCAAGTGTTTCGATCATAGCTATCCGTTGAGGCGCAGGGACACCAGGCTCTGGTAACACTACCAAGAATGCCACTACTGCGTAAGGAAAGCGGCTGTGGACGGTAGTAGCCTCTGTAGCGAGATCATTAATCATATTTTGCCAGTTCTTCCTAATGCTTTCTCTATCATTTAAGGTTTTCGCATCAAAGGCAAATCGTACACCATCAGGCCGATACACTACGTCAAAATTCTGTGGTCTTACACCGCCGATAATTCGCACATCGCCTATTTCTACGCAATCAGCGCTGGGCGGAATTAGATCGTTCCCTCTTTGTAAGACGACTGGGATGTTCCCTAACATAAACGCAAGGGATTTCCCAACAGCTTGCTCAAATAGACCACCAAGCTGAGCAGATGATTGCGGCGGAGTTCGGCTTAAGCGCCCACCCCGGCTCGTCCAGGTCTCGCCGAAGAGAGCCAGTTGAGCCTGGTCTATAACAACAGGAGGCATGGGTAATTGTAGTCTTGCCATGTGGCTAAAGTTACCATAATTTGCCAGTGAATATCCATTTTTGAATCCTTAGTCAATACTATGAGTAGTTTGTGAATCTTCTGATGCCTTGTCTTTGGAACACTTTCGCCCGATATTAAGAGTAGTCATAGGTGTCCTTCTATGGTAAAGTGTCTTTCATTAAGCTAGACTGTGGCGTAGATGATTTTTCTATATTCCTGACGATTACGGCGGAGGAGGATACCATGGCAGAAACCGCCCTGGAAGGGCTGAAGGTCCTCGACTTGACCCGCTATATAGCGGGACCCCAGTGCACGAAACTGCTCGCCGACTATGGCGCGGAAGTCATAAAGATAGAAAAGCCCGGTGAGGGCGATCCAGCCCGCCGGCTCGGACCATTCCCCAACGATGAGCCTGATCCGGAGAAAAGCGGCCTCTTCTTGCATCTGAACACCAACAAGAAGAGCATTACTCTTAACCTCAAGTCGGAGGGTGGAAAGCGCATATTCAAAAGCCTGGTTGCAGATGTTGATATTCTCGTTGAGAACTTTAGCCCGAGAGTGATGCCCGAGCTCGGGCTAGGCTATTTAGAACTGGAACAATTAAACCCGCGACTGGTTATGGTCAGCATCTCCAATTTCGGCCAAACAGGTCCTTACCGAGACTATAAAGCTGCTGAGATAACCTCCTGGGCCATGGGCAGCCGCATGTATTCCACCGGCCATCCCGACAGGCCGCCATTGAAGCTGGCAGGAAGCGTTGTCCAGTACCTTGCGGGTACCAATGCTGCGGCGGCAGCTATGTCCGCTCTATTTGGCTCTCTGGCTACCGGGGAGGGCCAACAGGTAGATATATCCATCCAAGAATGCCTGTTGGGGGCTGTGGATAACAACCTGTTGAGTCACCAGTATGATCATGAAGTCAACCGCAGACAGGGAGGTCGTAGAGAGGGTACCTATCCTATGGGCTACTACTTCGCTAATGACGGATTCTTTCAGCTTCAAGGCCCATCAGTGAGACACTGGCCTAGAATAGTCAGAGCACTGGGTATAGAAGAGTTGGAAGACCCAAAGTTTAGCGATCCGGCGACCAGAACGCAGCACCACGGCGATTTCGACGCTATCTTCTACCCCTGGGCAATCGTGAGGACCAAGGGTGAGATCGTCCAGATGGCGCAAGATGCCAAGGCTTATTCTGCTCCTCTTCTTAATATGGAGGAGGTAGTGAACAACGAGCACCATAACTCTCGAGGCTTCTTTGTCGAAGTGGAGCATCCCATAGCCGGCAAATTTAAATATCCAGGGGCGCCAATAAAGTTTCCGCAAACCCCCTGGGGAGTGAGAAGTCCAGCTCCAACTCTTGGGCAGGATAACATAGAGATATACTGTGGCCGGCTGGGTTACTCAAAATCTCAGATTGTCACACTTAGGCAACAGAACGTAATCTAATCAGCCAATAGGCAGTGGTAGGAGGGTATCATGACAAGACTTCCCCTCGAAGGTATAAGGATTTTAGAGACCGCCGATGTATGGGCAGGGCCATACACTTGCAGTCTCCTGGGTGATATGGGCGCGGAGGTCATCAAAGTAGAGAGCATCCAGCGAATGAGTACCCGGGGCCAAACTCTCAGGCCGCCCAAAGACGCGCCAGGATACGTAGACAAGAACCCTGGAGAGCGCCCTTGGGAGAGGGCTTCGGTATTCAATGGAATCAATCGAAACAAGCTTGGCATAACGCTTAACCTGAAGGACCCGGATGGTGTAAAGCTGTACAAAAGCCTGGTCAAAGTTAGTGACATCCTGGTGGAAAATTATGCTACCGGAGTCCTGGACAACCTGGGAGTGGGCTATGAAGTATTGCGACAGATCAACCCTGGGCTCATCATGATCTCCATGCCGCTCTTCGGCAGCACTGGCCCTTATAAGAATTACCGAGGCAACGGTGGGACCTGCGATCCAGTCACCGGACATACTCTGCTGCGTTGCTATGAAGATAACGACCCATACTATATAGGCCAGACCGTTCACACCGACGCAGTATCGTCAACTACGGCGGTCTTCGCCGTATTGACCGCGTTGTTTTACCGGCGTCGGACAGGAGTTGGCCAGTATCTGGACCTGGCCCACAGCGAGGGGATCATGCCACACCTGGGCGAGGCGATTATGGACTACACCATGAACGGGCGCGTGGCTCAGTCTACGGGAAATCGCGGGGTTACCAACGCTCCGCAGGGCTGCTACAGATGCAAGGGCGATGATAGATGGGTGACCATCGCAGTGACTAATGATAAGGAATGGACGCTTTTACAGGAGGCAATGGGCAATCCGGCCTGGGCTAAAGCGGATAAGTTCCAGGACGCCCTGAGCAGATTAGAGAACCAGGACGAGTTAGATAAGCATATTGAGGAATGGGCGATAGAGAAAGACCACTACGAGGCCATGCACCTGCTACAAGAGCTTGGAGTACCTTCAGGGACCGTGATTGACCACGCTGAGGCCTACGCAGACCCGCATATAAGGGCGCGTGGTTTCTTTGAGAAGGTTACGCACCGAGAAGCAGGTACCCACGAGTATGCCGGAAATCCCTGGAAGCTAACCAAAACACCGGCCTCAATCCGCATACCGGCCACTTGCCTGGGTGAGTATAACAAGGAGGTATTGTGCGGCCTGCTTGGACTATCCGCCGACGAGTTACAGTCTCTAGAGGATAAGCAAGTAATAGGTGATGCTTACCTCGAAGGAGCTGACATAGCTTAGATTTCGAGTCTTGAGGGTCACCTTATTAGCATCTGGTGAAGCAAGCTCAACGGAGTATTTTGGGAACTCAAAGGAGAGATCATGGTAAACCTTATTAAACTCGCTGCATCGTGTGCGCTCTTCGTTTTGGTGCTCGCTGGTTGCACAGCCGCGACTCCTGGCATAAATCAAGGCGAAGGCAGCCCTCAAGACAAGACTTCGGATATGCAGCCACAGCGCGGAGGGACCTTCCGGCTGATGCAGGGCGAGCACGTTTCCTACGGGACCTCGGATACACATCGCGCCTCAGTGGGCCTCACCATACAGTTCACCGGACAGTCGGTTAACCAGGTAGTCAAGCGCAACATAATATCCGGCAACTATGAGATTATGCCTGAGCTCGCAGAGGGCTGGGAAGCGGCTCCCGACGGCCTGAGCTACACCTTTAAGTTACGCAAGGGAGTAAAGTTCCATAATGTTCCTCCGGTCAATGGCAGGGAGTTCACCTCAGACGACGTGGAGTACATGATTAAGCGTATCAGCGCCGATCCTTCGATAGTCCCGGAGAAATGGACTCAGCTCTTTCAGAGACGCACGGATTTTGCCAGCATAGCCAGTATTGAGAAGCCAGATAAGTACACAGTTGTCGTCAAGATGAAGGAGCGAGATGCCGTCTTTATGCACAACATGGCGACCACCGGAACTATGGTAATACCCAGGGAGTTGATCGATGAAAATCCGGACAAACTGATCCAGGAAAGAATTGTGGGGACCGGACCCTTTGTCCAAAAGGAGTATGTTCCGGCTGTAAGGCATATATTGGAGCGCAATCCGGACTATTGGAAGAAGGACGAATCTGGCACACAACTTCCATACTTTGACAGGATGGAGAAGAACTACTACGCGGGTGGAGACACCGCCTCTGCCGTCGCTGCTTTCCTATCGGGGCAGATCGACTCAATCGGCGGCGGACAGGATACTGAGACTATAATGAAACAGATGGGAGACAAAGCATATCTACTCTCAAGCCCAAGCTCCAGCTTTACAGTGCTGAGGATAAACACAAAGCGCGCTCCTTTCGACAACGTCAAAATGAGACGCGCTGTCTATCTGGCGGTAGACCGACAGCAGATCATTGACTCTACTACTGGAGGCACAGCAACCCTATCAGGTTTCGTCCCCCCAGCCCTCAAAGACGCAGGCGCTCAATCTATAGAAGAGATCAAGGACACTCCTGGGTATCGATATCCCAAGGAACCGGACATCGCCGAGGCAAAGAAGCTAGTTAAGGAAGCCGGGTTCGAGGGAGTATCAGTAGACCTGAATACCAGCTTTGCTACTGCTACTTTGGCAGACCAGGCCGCCCTGATCAAAGAGCAGCTCGATAAGATTGGCATCAAAGTAAACATAAAGCTGACGGCCAATTTCCAGGACCATCTCAACGAAATGCTGGCCGACAAGTTCCAGCTTACAGTCACAGGGTTCGGCGCCTCTCCGGATCCGGACGAGTTTATTTATAAGCACTATCATACCAAAGGCGACAGGAACTACTACAAGTTCTCCGACCCCAAGTGGGACCAGCTAGCAGAACGACAGAGGGTTGCCACTAATGCTGAGGAGCGGAAGAAAGTTATTAGAGAGGCCTTGGCCTATTACACCGAGGTTATCCCGAACGTCATGCTCTATGCCTCTCTGAACCAGAACATCTAGCGCAATTACACCCACGGCTTTGGACAGCCGGTGTACGGCCCAGATGTCCATGCATTTTACGACGTTTACTGGATGGAGAAGCGCTGATACAATGTAACAGAAACGAAAGTAAATAATCTGTTAAGTCACCTGGAAAAAAACACGGTATGATTGACCAAGTGTTTCTTGAAAGGAGGTCCGCATGAGAAAGATGCTCGCCATAAGCCTTCTGGCTATTGTGGCTGCCGCAGTAGCCATAAGTACTACAATGTTCTCCCCTAAGGACTCCCTGGCCCAAGGAGGCTATACACCTCCACCAAACCGGGGAAGCAGCTCTACTACCTGTCCGCCGGGGAACCGTGACGCGACCGGGAAGTTCACTAAGGCAAAGGCGAACGACCCCAGGGATAAGGACGTAAACGGAGATGGCACTGCTGACTACTTCATGGGTGAATGGAAGTTTGTCGACGGGGACAATGACCTGATTGTTAGGGAGTGGTGTATCAACAAAGCTGAAACTCCAGATGACCCGACCACCCCCCAGAATGAACGCCGGTTCCACGACTATTTCACCCAGGAGATCATCACAAGCCTGAAAGGAGTAGAGACTCCGAGGATAAGCCCAGGCAGTCCGACCTGACCATTCTTCGGTGGAAGAAACCTCAGTTCGGGGTACGAGAGTAAGCCTTTCAACAAGGTTCCTACCAGGATCGATTGGATATCCGGCAACCCACATGCAAAGGGTGACACTCAGGGCGCTATAGACTCTATTAAGGTAATATACGAGATCAAACCCGACCAGACCGTCGTCGATGGGAAAATAACCCGCAAAGAGGACGGTAGTATTGACCTGTCAGGAACGTTCAAAACGGGTCCGGACAAATATAAGAAGGCGGAAGACCTGACACCGGCAGAGAAACAGGCCATTATTGACGAGTTCAATATGGAGCGCAAGGAGCTTGTAAAACTATATCCAGAGATAGCCATGATATCAACTTCCCCTGATACGGGGGACACATTTGTATGCACTAACGGCCACACGATCACACCTCTCGATCCTCTATTGTCATGGTCCCCTTCACCCGGGGCGACCCAGTTTCACATCCAGATCACGCCGGCCACCAGCCCTTTGACTGGGCAACCCGATGGGCCAGGCATCGACTTAATTATAGGTGACTCAGCCATGGTCGAGGCGTCGAGGTTTAAGATACCACAGTTAATTTTCGGGCAAGGGCCGTACGTAATGCTGCCGGACCTGAGCTATACGTGGCGAATCAGGTTCAGCAGCGCCACAACCAGTATTGGTGTCAACCACCCCTCTTGGGGTAACTGGATGCCCGGAGGGACTTTCAAAACTCGGCCTGCGACCAGCATGACAATCATGCCACTATCGCCTTCCGTTGAGGAGATTGCCGGCCTCAGACCCACCGTTGTATGGGATGACGCTGACCCGGAGGCTTTCTATTACGAGGTGCAGCTTAGCACAGACTCCATGTTTAGAATGGGGACAGAGGCGGTCGCTCCAGTCTACTGGAACCGCGTACACGGTGGCGAGTCCACCCGAGCGCGGAGCTGGACAGTGCCCGCAGGTTTCGACCTGCAACGAGGCACTCGTTACTATTGGAGAGTACGCCCCAGAATACAGGGTGATGGAATGCCCGTAGGATGGTTGCCAGCCGCGAGTTTTATGACTACAAGCAGTATGAAGCCCAGATTGACAGTAGCAATAGGCACTTCTAACGCTGCGGGAAGAGTCTCAAGCGCTCCCGGAGGCATAAACTGTCCACTAGGCAGTTGCTGGAGCGAATACGACCAGGGCCAGAGCGTGACGTTAACTGCTGTCGCGGAGCAGGGATGGAGGTTTGACCACTGGCGGGCTGATTGCTCCGGTACAGCTACGATCGCCACAGTTGTCATGGATACCAATAAGGTATGCGATGCTATGTTTACTCCGGTGCGATAGATATGATGTGTCTTAAGTATTTTTAGGCTAGCACAAGACACATATCACAAATCTATGGTAGAACAAAGAGCCGTCCCTTAATATGGGACGGCTCTTAATTTATGTGATAGGGTCTTACCTCAGCGCACAAGCTGTGGTATATTCTGACCATTGAATTGATAAAGAAGTCTATCCTGGTAACAATCATCTTCTTAGAGCCAGCAAATAAATATAGGAACGATCATAGCATGACAAATCTACTTCTATGCAAGTAAGCAATTTGGCTACGGGAGACCGGTCCCGCTCAACCATGGTCCTCGTTACAGTCTTCATTATCTATTGGCTGATCGCGCTGCGCCTCGATATCGGAACGGATGCTTTAGGCCAGTTCTTTCTGAGTCTCACCGCATGGGCGTTTCTTCTGTTTTCGCTCCGCTTCTCCCCTTGGTCTGAGCGCGGCCAGGTGGTGACTATGATCGGCGTGGCCACTTGTGGCGAGGTTTTTGGCTCCCTGATATTGGGGGCTTACACCTATCGCCTCGATAATCTGCCAATATTCGTCCCTCCAGGACACGGCCTCTTTTACCTTTATGCCCTCAGAGCATCCGAATTGCCGCTGTTCCAGCGCCACACGCAATCGCTTAGATGGTGTGCGTTCTTCGGCTCAACGGCCCTTTTATTGCCGGGACTAATGGTCCCAACACATCCGGACCTGTTTGGACTGATCACCTGGCTAGGGTTCATAATCTGCCTGATGCGTAGCGCTTCGCCCATGTATTCTATCTCCTTCGCCCTGACAATGGCCCTGGAATACTATGGCACTGGCCTGGGGAACTGGCGATGGGCAGCAGAACTGCCTATAATAGGCATCCCGTCGGCAAACCCTCCCGCCTGCATCGGAGTTGGGTACTGCGTAATGGATGCTATTACCCGCCTATTAGCGCCAAAAGTCCAAGGGATGATTACCAGCCGAAAAGTGTCTAAAATTAGACAAAAGGCCAACTTCGGGACTTTCCATCGGCATCTCGTTTCCAGGTCAATGGCGCTACGAACAGCTCAGGCGTCTCCGCCTGACGATGAGCCAGTGGCGGCGAGACCCATCCTTCAACACAATGTAGAGGGACCTTCCAGTGGAAAGACGACCCCCTCATCTCATATTTAGAATGGTTCAAAATAGAATATTCCAGCCGGAGGGCGTTGCCTGAGGTTCTCGAAGGCACCGCCCGTATCCTTTCGAGAGCCTCAGGCAACGGGCTACGTTGGCTCATTTTCATCCTCGTGCGTACGGGTAGTAATCCGCACGGACGATTATCCTTGAATTACCAAATCGTCTGCTAGTAATGTATAATGCCAACTACATGTGTAGAATAAAGGCCAAATGGCGGTAATATTATGGAATTAGACGCTAGAATAGTCATCGTTCGCGAGGAAACGCCAACGGTCAAGTCTTTTCTCCTGGACTTGCAAGGCGAAAACCTTCCTTTTTTCCCGGGCCAGTATGTAGACTTGGTGCTTGAGGACATGTTCGGCTTTGAGACCGGAGGCTTCTCTATTACATCGTCGCCTCTCTTACAGGGATTTATCCAGATAGCTGTAAAAAGGCTCCCGGAGAGGAAAGCATCTCTCTTCCTTCACGACCGTAGTAAAGAGGGCGATGAGGTCTTTCTCATGGGACCGTCGGGCGACTTCTACTTTAATGAGGGGATGGCAGAATCTCTTGTCCTGATAGTCGGTGGTATAGGCATTACTCCGGTTATGAGCATGGTACGCTACGTAGATGAGGCCAGTTTAGATATACCTGTTACCTTACTCTACAGCGCGAGCAGCCCATCTGAGCTGCTCTTCCGCGACCAGTTAGAAGAGATCACGGCCAAGAATCCGAAAATTCACTGCTTCTTTACTATTACAAGCCCTGGGGATGAGGCCTGGGGCGGTCGGGTTGGTCGCATCGACCGTGCTATGCTCAAGGAGAGCAATATCGACCCGAGCTCTGAGTTCTACCTCTGTGGTCCACGGGGCATGCCTGATTCTATCTCAACGATGCTCCGGGAGATGGGAGTTGATGCTGCACAAATACAGGCAGAGGAATGGTAATAATCTCAGATGAGGGATTTAGTCTCTCATGAAAGGTGACATTGGTGGGGTATACCACTCTGTTTCCGTTAAGCGTCTTCAGAGCTACCTAAACGAGTATGCTTGGCGGTATAACCACCGTCAGGACGATCAGGCGATGTTTGAGACTCTACTTCTTCGGTCGGTTCGCCTGTGAATCCTTCTTGGGCTTTGATACCTTTTCCAAGTCTCTTAGGAAGTCTTCTTCCTTTGGGATCGGTATCTCGTACCCCTTCGGCGTCTTTGTGTTGGTTCCTTCTTCTCGCTCATAAGGTAAGTATACACCATGCATGATTTCGATGGCCTCGGGACTAAGGTGGGCCACGCCCAAGAGCATGATTCGGCCCACAGACTAAGGGGCAGATATGAGACAGTTTGAAGACGTGGAACGTGAGCTTACAGTAGCCTTGCTCTATCTGAAGCCAGAACTGACCCGAGTGTTAGCAGATACGTTCATGCCGGACGAAATCGTACTTTCCGGGGTCCTCGGTATGTACCGGGCTCGGGTCGGCCCCTCCAAAGGACGCAATAATTGGACTGATTACAGGTTGGGCAGTGTCGAACGTCTCCTCCTGCTCACAAATCTACGGTTGGTTATTGGGAGGGCTGTCCATGTCCCCGAACGACGAGGCATCTTCAGTACCTCTGCCGAAAAGACCTGGGTGGACGTGGATAGTACCCTCTGGCAGAATATTTCTGGCGTGGTGGTCGACCCATCACTCCTTTCGATTACCGTTCACAGCGTCGAGCGACCGTACCTTAGTCTCAGTTTTGACATGAACGAGGGGCACAAAGCCGGATCAGGGGACGCCTTTGTATCCGACGAGGGCGACGAAGGAGGAGGCTTCGAACTCGTGAAAGTCGACAGAGAATTGCTTCGTTCCGTAATTGAGGATATCCAAATCCGTGTTTCTCACTTAACGCAGAATAAACGGTCCGCTGCGGAGCCAATCGGCGCTCCGCTCCTAAGTGAACTAGAACGCCTAGGGAGTCTAAGAGAAAAGGGCTTATTGAACGAGGAGCAGTTTGAGGCCGCCAAGAATAAGCTCCTCGGTCTTTGACCCAGTAGGAGCCTGGAGCAGCGTTCAGATTGCTAAGATCTCCAGACGGTCTGTACGCATACTCCGCGTAAATCAGAGGGGGTGGTGGACTAATACCGAACTATTTGACCATTATAAATGAAAAGCATATCGATAGTAGGATAGTCATTATCACCCTGAACCGTCCGCCAATGAACTCCATCAGCCGCACTCTTGAGATAGAGCTTAAGGAGAAACTTATCTATTGAATAGTGTGATTTCCAGGGATGGCACAAAAATTACCTTCAAAAGAAGTGGACATGGCCCTCCCTTAATATTAGTGCACGGTTCTATCGCTGACTATCGTATTTGGAATTCGGTTATTCCAGCCTTCGAGGAACATTTTACTGTCATTGCCGTGGACCGTCGCGGTAGAGGGCAGAGTGGTAATACTTCGAAATATTCCTTCGAGGATGAGGTTGAAGACCTATTAGCGGTGATCGAGTCCTTTGGAGGGCCGGTTAATCTGCTGGCACATTCTTATGGAGCCAGCATCTCTTTGGAAGCGGCGCTTCGCACTACATCTCTATCCAAACTGGCGCTGTATGAGCCGGCGATCATTGTAGATGTGACGGACACTCCTGTTAACGGCCTTCTGGATAAAATTGAAGCTTACGTGGACGAAGGCAAGGGCGAGGAAGCAGTAAAAGCTTTCTTTGTGGACGCTATGCAGAGGCCGGTCCAGGAGATCGAGATGATGCGTTCCCGGCCGGCGTGGCAGAGTATGGTTGCCGTAGCTCATACTCTGCCGCGTGAGATGCGAGCAGTGCAAGAGTACACCTTTGTTCCTGACCGCTTTAAGAAGATACTGGCGCCAACGCTCTTACTAGTCGGTGGCAGCAGTGACAAGCTCATGACGTCGGTTACCAAAGCGCTGAATAAGGCGATACCACGCAGCCAGGTAGTATCCCTCGAAGGTCAGCACCACAGCGCTATGAACACAGCCCCCAAGCTTTTCAGCGATGAGGTGGTACGATTCCTGATTGACTCTGCATGATTATATAGTCTTATTGATCCACATCGGCTCTATTGATTGACGTTATAGCCTGGGATAAGTATGATGTGAGCATCGGATGAACAAGTGTAATTAAATTAGTTGACGTTCAACACGGACTAGACGGATGCTTTGCAGACTACACCGGGAATTACCACATGACATTTCTAGAAAGATTCAAGCGACAGGTTGAAGACGAGGAAGAGAAGAGAAAGCAGAAGCAAATCGCCGAAGCCGTCTATCATAAACAGAAAAGAGAGCAATCTATCGCCTTTCGCCAAGAGAGCGGGGTTGCAGTATTAATGGAGAGTCTGACGCCAATACTGAGAACGGCCGGGCGACTCGCAGGATCAACTCACTGCGGTACTTTCTTCAAGGGGTCTTGGGACAAAGGTTTGACACCGGCGCTCCAGCTAAACGATACGGACAGCGTCTACGATAGAATCGCTTTCGATAGGAAGCGCTCATGGGAATGGCTCACTGGCTTCTCCTATACCCACTATGATGACAGAGGCCATGTTATCTACCGACAGAAAGTCTTGTTAGTGGAAGTCAATCCAGATGGTGACGTCGTATTTTATGGACAACAACGGATAACGGTGACCAAACAGAACTGGTTTGTGAACAAGGCGGTGCTCGAGAATGTCTTGGAACAGATTTTCAATAAGCCATCCTATCAAGAGGAGCGCTATTTTCGGATTTTGCCTGGACCACCCTATATTCCGCCCGCCTAGCGATTTTCTTGGAGGACCCAATTAAATTAGTTCAGCGCTAAATAATTTCTTTTAGCTTCTTTTAGAAAGAGTGAGGCCCCAATTTTATGAACATCGTAGTATGCATCAAGCAAACGCCCACCGCCGCCGAAGCCCGTTTCGACGAGACTACCAAGAGGCTGGTACGAGAGGGCGTTACCCTCACTATTAGCAGCATCGACCGGCGTGCCTTGCTGGAGTCGGTTCGACTGCGAAATGAGGTCGGCGGCACGGTTACGGTCCTTACTATGGGACCGCCGCAAGCCAAAAGCGCTCTAGTGGAAGCTCTGGCTAGAGGCGCCGACAAGGCGGTCCATCTATCTGACCCTCTTTTTGCCGGCGCCGATACCCTGGCTACCTCCCGCACCCTGGCTATGGCCATAGAGAAACTGGCGCCTGACCTCATCATGTGCGGCAAGTTCACGATTGACTCTGAGACTGCCCAGGTGCCTCCTGAGCTGGCCGAGCTTCTGGACCTGCCGCAAATTACCTCCGTGCGCAAGATCTTACCCACCGAGGACCCGAAGACCTTGTGGGTAGAGCGAGAGACTGACGAAGGCCATCAGCAATATGAGGTGTCCCTGCCTGCTCTTTTCTCTGTAACTGAGCTAATCATTCAGCCATCTCAGGCGCCAACGCCAGAGCAGCTACAAGCAGCCGAACAGAGCAAGCCAATCGAAGTGTGGACGGCCGCTGATCTTAATGCCGATCCTTCGATCTTAGGAACATCAGGTTCTCCCACGAGGGTAGCCGAGCTTCGCTCCGCTGCCTTAGAGAGAAGTGGAACTATAATTTCCGGCGATGACCCTGGTTCTGCGGCCAAGCAGCTCGCAACTTACCTTATAGATCATGGCCTTTTTCAGAGGAGAAAAGAGAGGAGTACAGCCGTCCCGCGACGCACCTCTCCAGCCAATCCGGACTCCAGCAAGGCTATTTGGGTAGTGGCAGAATTAGTAGAGGGAGAAATCCGTCCTGTCACCTATGAGCTATTGGGTAAAGCTCAAGAGCTAGCTAACAGCCTGGGTGGTGAGGTGGCTGCTTTTCTCATAGGCGACACTAATTCCAGGTCGCATGTGGCGGCTTTAGGAGCTTACGGGGCTGACACCATTTACGTTGCCAATGATGATGATCTCGCCAATTACAATACTGAGCTTTACACAGAGATACTGGCCTCGTCGATCAAGCGCCTTCAGCCCTACATAGTCTTGCTGGCCTCGACCACCGATGGGCGAGACCTCGCGCCACGCGTAGCGGCTCGACTTCAGGTGGGACTTACCGGAGACTGCGTGGGTCTAGAGCTGGATAAAAACGGGGAGCTGGCTATGATTAAGCCGGCCTTCGGCGGCAACATTGTCTCGCCTATCTACTCCAGGACGGTCCCGCTCATGGCCACAGTGCGGCCTGGTATGATGGAGGCGTGCGAGCCTGCCTGGGATGCACGGCCCCTGGTTGCGCCTATTCCGATAACAGATAATATACAGCCTCGTGTAAAGCTGCTTGAATCGGTTGTAGAGCCGGGCTTAGGAGTCACAAAACTGGATGATGCTGACTCAGTCGTGACAGTGGGACTGGGCATCGGCGGGCCGGAGAACCTGCCAATCGTCCAGGAGCTTGCCGAAGCGCTTGGCGGCGCTCTAGCAGGTAGTTTGCGAGTTGCTACGCTTGGCTGGATCCCGCCACAGCTTCAGATAGGCCTGACCGGAAAGGCCGTTGCTCCACGCTTCTACTTCGCTATAGGTGTCTCAGGGGCGCCTAATCATCTAATAGGAAGCAGAAAGGCTGAGCACATAATCGCTATTAATAACGATCCAGAAGCCCCAATCTTCAAATCTGCCAACTTTGGCATTGTCGGCGATTGGTCACAGATTGTGCCTGCGCTGACTAAAGAGATACTTCGAGCCAAGAAGGGCGCTCCGGACTAACTAATGATTATTAACAACTTAATCTGGTACTGACGACTGATGGAGGAGACTCCACTACAGGCTGATGAAATTTAAGAAATTAATCTGGTAGTGAGAGGGCGATCGCCGCCGTGAACGGCGGGCCCAGAAAAGGTTAAAGAGGCCCCCAACTCAGTAATGCATGATGCAGATCATCGTAACGTAGGGGCAGACCTATGGAGCCAGTCTCAGAACTACATGGGCGCTGAGGGCGCTACGTCGCCACTTCTCTCGATTGCTGAGACTGCTATAATGCTCACTAGGCCGTACAACAGGCTCAATGTGACCAAAAGACGTAAACGCAAATCGAGCCAAGTCTCGGTCATCGTAGAAGGTAGTTTTGGACTTCTGAGACAGGCTCTATGTGTCTGCCCTGGCTCTGTCCCAGCAATACCGACGCTTAAAGGCACAAATACAGGCGT
>Ga0080064_1002388_pt1 | contig 32144 bp, 28 predicted proteins | sample Subgrocontami54m_FD_69260 | JGI IMG/M metagenome (GOLD analysis project Ga0080064, IMG submission 69260) | Subsurface groundwater microbial communities from S. Glens Falls, New York, USA - GMW46 contaminated, 5.4 m (SPADES assembly) (version 2) ...
CTGCAAAATCAGGCTAAGCTGACTGCATTCATCTGAATGCGAGTGCCCCGAGCAAAGCGAGCATGCCACTGGTGTTCAAGACGCGAGAGCGTCCACCAGTGGTGGGCACTCGCGGTTGACATGTCTTTCTTATAAATAGTTAGCCCAAAAAAGGATTGATTTTAACATTTATTAGGTGCAGTTTTAATTGTTTTTAATAGTGTTTAATAATGTTTAATAGATGGTTTGATACAGAAATAGAAGTTTTTATTAACTTTCTTTTATTACTATTAGTATGGCCACTTTATTCTCCTTAGCAGAAGATATCCGCAAATGCACTGCCTGCCCTTTATGGAAAGGTACGACTCTAGCTGTTCCAGGTGAGGGTGCTAAAGGCATTAAAATAATGGTAGTAGGTGAAGCTCCCGGTGAAGAAGAAGATCGGCAAGGACTTCCGTTTGTCGGCCGCTCAGGGAAATTTCTTGACCAGATGTTAGCGATTGCAGGCTTGGATAGGAAGCAGCTTTTCATCACCAACACAGTCAAACATCGTCCACCACAGAATAGGGCGCCCAAATCCGGCGAAATAAAAATGTGTAAAGAATTATGGTTGGAGAAGCAGATTGAGATAATAAAACCAAAATTGATGGTGCTGTTAGGCGGAATAGCATTGAAAGCTTTGGCCAAAGAGATTTCTGTAGAAAAATGGCATGGAAAGATGATTGAAAAAGATACGCAAAAATATTTTGTGACCTATCATCCTTCGGCAGCGTTGCGTTATCCGGAAAACAGAAAGAAGATGGAAGAAGATTTTAAAAAATTGAGGAAGATATTAGATAAATTTAACTAAATCTTATAAATAAAGCTCTCATTGATTTCTATCATGGTCTTTACGGAAGAACAATATAAATTTATAAATTTAGTAGCGCCTGATTTATCTTCCTATGCCGAGTTCATGAGGCAGTTGGAAAAAGATAAAACAAATGGAAAGATAGAACTTCTTTTCCGAAGGATAGATCACAAACAAAATTTTCAGTTTGAAGCGGTTATCGCTCATGCTGGAACATTCAAGCTAGAATGGGAGAATGTCGTTTTCAAAACAAGAATCTTGGCGTATAATCTCATCACCGCAGCAAAGTACGATTTTAAATCCAAACCTTTCGGTGGTCTTGATTCTTTCAGAATACTGGGAGATTATTGTTCTCTTGCAAATGCTTGCTGTGATAGTCTTAGTTTGGAAAGAGATGTCAACGTACGGAGAGAAAGACTTTCTAATCTACCGAATCTCCAAGAATCTTATTGTCTGCAAGGGTGGATGAAAGGGCCAGTACGAAATGCTTTGGTAGCGCACGATTATTTGCGTGATAATCAGGGCAAAGGAATAGGTATTACTGGTAAATTATCCTATCGATAAGAATTTAGTATAAGGAAATCTAATAGGAAATTCAAACTGAATATTCTTCTTTCTCTTGATCATACAGATTTCTTTTTCTTCCAGGAACATAATTTACAGTAAAAGAAGTAGCTGGATTGTAAAGCTCTAGCTTGGAAGCGATATCGTATGTTCCTGTTCTTCCGTAAGTAACATTAGATGCTGATTTGTGGGGTTCAAACATATTCTTGCTAATTCCTTCTCGTAAACTTATAGTAAGATAATCTTCTAGCTTAGGAGCGGGTAAATAAGTGTGACTAGCTTGGGTTTTAACATAGGCTTTAAGAAAATCAGTCTCATGAAAAGCAGTAGCTTTCTGTCTTTGGTTCATTTCTCCAATAAGCTCAGCGTCCCAGGAATAGGTCATATATTTATGATGGGGTTCTTTTATTTTTAAAATTTCCTATAGAAAACCTTAAATTCTTCTGTTATTTACTATAATCATCAGAAAGAGATTAAAGAAAGACTTTGGTCTTTCTAACCTTTTTTTGAGTACAAAAGTGTCAAAAAAGAGGTGTTATCATGAAAAAGCAAGTTAAACATTCTAAAACAAAGTCAAAAGGAAAGACATCTTCTAAAAAAATGAAGAGTAATGGAAGTACTCTCAAAGCGACGGAAATACTTCGTGATGTAATCAATCTCATTGCGGTGTATAAAGAAGAAGAGATACAGGATGTGACTACTAGGATCGATCCTGATACGGCTGATGAATTAGTCAAGAAATTAGAACAGTTGGCAAAAGCCTTGTAAAAGAGGTTTATCTTCTTTTTTATAACTTTTAGAAAAGTAGCGGGGGATGGATTTGAACCATCGATCCCCGGGTTATGAGCCCGGTGGGTACTCCTAGCTTCCCTACCCCGCTAAGATAAGTAGATAAAAGGTAAACGCTTTAAAAAGATTTGGTTTAGAAGTAAGGAGATTCTCTTAATAAAAAAATTTATAAACACTATTTCTTTCATTCCAGCTTAGTATGAAAAAGAAGGTAGATGGAAGTAGATTAAAGTTAGTTCTTATCACTATAGGGGCAGTTCTTTTCACGCTGTTTGTTTTTCTGCCAATCTTATTTTCTCTTTTTGGTGATTCAAAGATGGGAAATGTAGCTTTAATCCCCATTGAAGGAGCAATAAGTGGAAGCGGGCAGCAAGGTTTTGGCAGTTCTGCGGTCTCTTCAAAAGATATTGTTAATTTCATTGAAGAAGCTGAAGATAATTCTCAAGTCAAAGTCTTGCTCTTAGAGATAAATTCTCCGGGCGGTTCAGCAGTCGCATCAGATGAGATTGCCGCTGCGGTGAAGAAAACATCCAAACCGGTGGTCGCACTTATCCGTGAAGCTGGCGCATCCGGAGCATATTGGGTGGCTTCTGCTTCTGATCATGTCATCGCTAATCGTATGTCCATCACCGGAAGTATCGGAGTTATCTCCTCTTATTTAGAATTCAGTGGCTTGATGGAAAAGTATGGTGTCAGTTACGAACAGCTTACTGCTGGAGAACGCAAGGATTTAGGCACCCCCTACAAAAAATTGACTGATGAGGAAAAAAATATTTTACAAAAGAAATTAGATAAAATTCATGATTTTTTTATTGAAGAAGTTGCAGCAAACAGAAATCTAGAGATATCCCAAGTTCAAAAAATAGCTACTGGGGAATTTTTCCTTGGTGAAGAAGCTTTGGAATTAGGCCTAGTAGATCAACTAGGAGGCAAGGATGAAGCAGAAACATTTATCAGAGAAAAATATGGTTTGGCAGAGATTAATTATGTAAAGTATGAACACACCTCTGGATTCTTTGATCTTTTGAGCGGAGTGATGTCTACTTTTTTCTTTAATGTAGGAGAAGGGATCGGTTCGATCTTGACTCGACAACCAGCAGGGGTATTGATGTAAATGAGAAGCACCATAAAAAAGGTAGCAGTTTCTATTTTAGTGGTTGTTATAACCCTGATGCTGGGTATCATCACTTTTAGTTCAGGCGGAATCACTGGCGCTTTTATTGTCGATGCAGAAGTTGGTTCTGAGATAACCAATGCATTTGATTCAGGAAAAGAAGAAGTTTCCGTGATTGTGCTTTTGAAAGATGATTCTACTAAATTGGGAAATGAAGAGGAACAGGAAGCGGCGATAAAGAAAAATCAGCAAGAAGTCCTGGCAGATTTAAATCAAGAAGATACTAAAACTATTTTTGGGTTCACTGAAAAAAAAGAGTTTGAATTAGAATATCAGTATGAGACTTTGAATGCCTTAGCCGGTGAAGTTACAGAGCAAGGTTTGCAAAAACTTCGCAATGATCCTCAAGTAGATATCATAGTCGTGAACAAAGTAAGGCAGCTTTTTCTTTCCGGTTCGGTGCCGATTATGAATGCCGATGATACCTGGAATGTAGTGGTGAACAGCTATAATATCACTGGAGAAGGGCAGACTGTCTGTGTTGTTGATACGGGTATAGATTATAATCATACTGCATTATCGAGCAGATATATCTCCGGGTATGATTTTTATAATAATGATTCAAATCCTATGGATGACCAAGGCCATGGCACTCACGTCGCAGGAATAGTGGCTTCCACCGACAGCACTTATCATGGCGTAGCTCCTGGCGCCAAGATAGCGGCAGTAAAAGTATGTAGTTCTGGAGGTTCATGTCCGGATGCAGATGTCCTGGCTGGTATGGATTGGTGTATCACCAATAAAGATATTTACAATATTTCTGTCATCAGTATCAGCTTAGGCGGAGGACAATATACCTCTTATTGTGATGCAGAGATAGATTTTGCGCCTTATGTCGCAGTGATAAATGATGCGGTGGGAAAAAATATTGTTGTCGTCGCAGCAACCGGGAATAGTGGGGCAGGAAACATTGCTGGGCCAGCTTGTATAACTAATACCACTAGAGTTACGGCAACCACTAAATCGGATATTTTACCTAATTATGCTTCCAGAGATGCATTTTTTACTGATATCATTGCTGCGCCTGGTTCAGCTATCACCTCTTTAAATGATGGTGGCGGAACAGTAACCATGTCCGGTACTTCTATGGCCACGCCACACGTTTCTGGGGCGGTAGCGCTTCTGCAACAGTATTGGAGACTTGCTTATGGAACAGTTCCTACTTCAAAGCAGATAGAGCAAAGGATTCTCAGCAGCGGAAAAACAGTTTATGATTCTTCTACCAATACTAGTTATGTTCGGGTAGATGTTTTGGCAGCTCTGCGGCCATTTTTGTCCTATACTGAATCACTACAAAATGCTTCTGTAATTAATGCCTCATCGATAACTATGACTATTCTTTCCGATGTAGATTTATCTACTGCCTTTTTGCAGTTATTTTCCCCTGATGGTGGCATAGTCAATATCACTATGGAACAGAATACTACTGCTGCCACTATTTTTTCAGTTGGCGATACTTATTACACAACTTTAGCCAATCTCAGTAAGGGCACCTACAGTTATCGTGTTTACGGTTCTGATGCGCTAGGAATGACTGGAGCAACCGCTTTGCAATCATTTACTGTCGATGATACTGCTCCTTTAGTTTCTTTATTAACGCCTTCAGCTTATGCTAACCTTAGTGGAGAGTTATATAATGAGTTATATAATCTTACTGCGGTGGTGACTGATGAACATTCGATGGTTAGTTCTGTCTTATTTAATATTGTTGGCAGTAACTTCTCTTTATCGCTTCCTGCTATTTATAACGAAGGCTCTTGGATTGCAGAAATAAATCTTTCTCAATTTGATGCAGGTATCTACACCATGATAGTATATGCAAATGACTCTTTGGGCAATGAAAATAAAAGTGAAACTTTTTTTTCTATCATAGTTCCTCCAGTAGAATCCTTCCTTAATGTGGAAGTACTAACACCTGCTGCAGGAAATATTTACAAAACAGAATCAATCTTCTTTAATATTACTGTCGCCGGTTCTGAAAATATTTCTGTGGTTATCTTCAATCTTACCAATGCTTCTGAAAGTCTGAATATTCCTGCTTTATGGGATAATTCCAGCGCTTGGACTACCACAGTGAATATGGGTGTGCTTACCGAAGGAAACCATACTCTGCTGGTATATGCGAAAGATGTTCTGGGAAAAATCAACAATACTGTTTCAGTTGGTTTTATGATTGATAGGACTTCTCCTCTGCTGGCTGGTGTTACGGAAATTAATGTCAATGAAAGTTCAGCTAAAATTCAATGGACAACTGATGAAGTGGCTGATGCCAAAGCCCAATATGGAACTTCAACTGCTTTTGGAACGGAAAAAATATTTTCTGGAAATGATTCAATTAGTCATGAGATCGCTTTGTACAATCTTGTCGCATCTACACTTTATTACTATTCCGTAATTTCATGTGATGTAGTTGATAATTGCAATACTTCTGAAATTAGGAGCTTTACCACGGCTGCAATTATTATACCTGAAGAGCCAGAAGAAGATCCTGTTGAAGAAAATAATTCTGCTGATGACAGTTCCAATGATAATTCCAGCTCCTCTTCTTCGTCAGATAGCTCATCTGGCAGTAGTTCAAGTGGTAGCGGGGGAAGTAGCAGCGAAAGTTCTTCTTCTTCTTCTTCTTCTTCAAGTACGGAAGAGCAGTTAGAAGAAGCTGGAAGTGCAGGTGACGAAGCGGTGGAAGCTCCCGCGGTAGAGGAAACAGATTTACAGGTAGCTGGTGAAGAGACAGCGATGGTTGAAGAGCAAGCTGCGGGAGAATCTGAATCAGTTCTTGCTGCCAGCAACCAAAATAAGAACGGCTTCGGCAACTTGCTGACAGGATTTGTGAGCGCTGCCGTATTTGGCGACCTTAGCAGTAAAGAATATCTTTTAGTGGGCTTGACTGCTTTATCAGTAGTCCTTACCATTGCTTTTATTGTAGTTAGAAAGAGAGAGCATGGATTGTAGATAATTTTTTAATTTTGATGATTATTTTTTCTTTTTTACCAGCACTACCTCGGTAGAAAAGAGAATAATTGCAGATATTTATATCTTCTTTCAATTAAAAAATAAGTGGTACATTATGTCCTTTAGAATATATATCTTGCTAAATTCTTCTTATTTTTCAGTGTTTCTCTTACGCCTATTAATCTCATTTTTTATCTTGACATCTGCTTTGCAAAAAGAAACATTTATAAAACGGCTCTAATTTTCTGATGCCACATGAAACGAAGTTCGCGACGCTGGAAGAAAAAAGGTCAAATGCGCTGGAAGTGGCAGCGCAAAAAGATGAAAAAACGTAAGCGTTCTCGAAAGATTCAGGCTGGTTAGGCAATTTCTTTATCTTTTTCTTAAATCTAAAGGAAGTTTGTTAATTTTTTTATACATTCAACAACTTTGCCAATTCCAATACCTTTTTTGCGTTCTCATCATCAGGTTTCCAGTCCTGGCCTAAATATTCTGAAGGATTTTTCCATTCTAACTGTGTTCTTTCTCGATAAAACCATCTTCTAATCCCTTCCTCGTTGTAAGCGCCACGAAGAGCATCTACAACTTCATTCAGATAGTAAAGACGTTTAGAAATATAATTCTGAAGCGTTCCTGCTTGCAGGTTATTCTTAAGTTCTGTTGGTTTTTCTCCAATTAAATCAGTAAAGAGCTTCTTCTCCAGTATGCTTTCTAAGTTTTTAATATCTTCTTCTGAAATTTTTTTAGTCATACTGTCTTATTCAATCTTGACATCTTCAAACCAATCCTGGTTGATGATTTTATCTGGAATCTTATTGATATCTTCTTTCTTGCCTTCAACGTAGAGATGCAGGATCATCTTGTGGTGAATTTTGTCGATATCCACATCTATCAATTTATATTTGTCAATTCCTGCTGCATGGATCACTTCTTTGATGTTGATAATTTTCTGAGTCTGAATTGTCACTTTTTTTTGATATGAACCGATGCTATATCGTTCTAATAGCCTATCACTGATAACCACAATCCAGATCATCAGATACAGCAATAAGCCGATGACATACTCTCCTATTCCAATAGTCAACCCGAAGATAGCAAAAGCCCAGATGCTCGCTGCAGAAGTGAGCCCAAAAATTTTGTCATTGGTTTTAATCAAGGCTCCGGCTCCTAGAAATCCGATACCGGTTACAATTGCTGATAGAAGAGGAATAGAATGCTCAAAGCCGAGAGCGACAGCGATAATGGCCAAACTGGTTGAACCGATAGCGACGAAAGTGTAGGTCCCGAAGCCAATCGGTTTGTGCGAATATTGGCGTTCTAATCCAAAAATAAGAGATAGAACAAAAGTAATTCCAAAACGTAATACTATCACTAGCAGCTCCATATCTCATTTTGAGATTTTCAACTTTATAAACTTATTTTAGATGCGATATTTATTCTCTATTCATCTTTTGTTTCCCACGTGAAATGCTTGTCTTTTTCTCCTCGTAAACCCGAATATAGAAACATTTATAAGTAACTTCTTTCCCCAGAATAAAACTACATGTGTGCTCAATTAATATTGAGTGTGAACGAGGTGATCCTAATAGTGACGGATTTTTTAAATTGCGATCGTATAAGGATTATTTCTTAATTCCCGTTGATCCTGCGGGAGATTGCTGCTATGGGAGTTCGATTAAGCCATGCAAGTCGGAGGGTCTCTTCGGAGGCCCAGGCTGAATGCTCAGTAACACGTCAATAATCTGCCCTTAGGTTCGGGATAACTTTGGGAAACTGAAGATAAAATCGGATAGGCAAATGGTACTGGAATGTCTTTTTGCTTAAAGGCAACGCCTAAGGATGAGTTGGCGGCTGATTAGGTTGTTGGTAGTGTAACGGACTACCAAGCCTTTGATCAGTACGGGCCGTGAGAGCGGGAGCCCGGAGAAGGGTACTGAGGCACTGACCCTAGCCCTACGGGGTGCAGCAGGCGCGAAAACTTTACACTGTACGAAAGTGCGATAAGGGAACTCCCAGTGCTCATGCAATGCATGGGCTTTTGTCAAGTGTAAATAACTTGGCGAATAAGTGGTGGGTAAGACGGGTGCCAGCCGCCGCGGTAACACCTGCGCCACAAGTGGCAATCGCATTTATTGGGCCTAAAGCGTTCGTAGCCGGATCAGCAAGTCTTGAGTGAAATCGTTGCGCTTAACAAAACGACGTGCTTGAGATACTGCTAATCTTGAGACCGGGAGGCGTTAGGAGTATTCCTGAGGGAGCGGTAAAATGCTATAATCTCAGGAGGACTACCTGTGGCGAAGGCGCCTAACGAGAACGGGTCTGACGGTGAGGAACGAAAGCTAGGGGAGCAAACCGGATTAGATTTCGAGAAGTTTCTAAATCTCTTTGTTGTTTTCTCAACAATACTACTGACAAAGAAAAAAATGATGGAACTTGAATTTCAACTCGACTAATTACCCGAGTAGTCCTAGCCGTAAACGCTGTGTACTAGATGTGGCATATTCTATATGGATATGCCGTGTCGAAGCGAAGGTATTAAGTACACCGCCTGGGAAGTACGGTCGCAAGGCTGAAACTTAAAGGAATTGGCGGGAGAGCACCACAAGGGGTGCGGCGTGCGGTTTAATCCAACTCAACGCGGAGAATCTCACCAGCAGCGACGGCAGGATGAAGGTCAGATTAAAGGTCTTACCTAACAAGCCGAGAGGTAGTGCATGGCCGTCGGCAGCTCGTGCCGTAAGGTGTCCTCTTAAGTGAGGTAACGAGCGAGACCCATACCCATAATTGCTAACGGGTTCTTTAGAATGACCGAGCACATTATGGGGACTGCCTTGGAAACAAGGAGGAAGGTGTGGGCCACGGTAGGTCTGTACGCTCCGAATCTGCTGGGCTACACGCGCGCAACAATGGCAAGGACAATAGGATGCGACACCGAAAGGTGAAGCCAACCCCGTAAACCTTGTCTTAGTTTGGATTGAGGGCTGTAACTCGCCCTCATGACAACGGAATCCCTAGTAATCGGACTTCATCATGGTCCGGTGAATATGTCCCTGCTCTTTGCACACACCGCCCGTCAAACCAACCGAGTTGGGTCCAGGTGAGATGCAGCTTTCAGCTGCCTCGAACCTAGATTCGGTGAGGTGGGTTAAGTCGTCACAAGGTAGCCGTAGGGGAACCTACGGCTGGATCACCTCCTTTTTTTTTATTTAACTTCATTATCGTCGTTAAATAAAAATAATCAACAGTAGCAAATGTTCAAACAACAAATGTTACCTGTAACAAAGTAACATTTAGATTCGATGGGCCCGTAGCCCAGCGGTAGAGCGCTTGCCTTGCATGTTTGCATCTGCAGACGAAGAGAGCAAGAGGTCTCGGGTTCGAATCCCGACGGGTCCACTTCCATAATTGGAAAATGTTCCTGATCTCCGCTGAGACGGGAAAACACCTTCAAGAACGAAGAGTTTTTGGCGGCGTAGGTTGAGTATGATGAAGCAGATTTAACATCTGCGTTAATACATCACTATAATGAACCATATGTAGATTAAGATTCAATACACACTAGGCAAGCTGCTAGATGGATGACTAGGTTCGAAACGCTGATGAAGGACGTGACAAGCAACGATATGCCTCGGCGAGCTGAACGTAGGCTTTGAACCGAGGATTTCTGAATGAGACTTCTCTTTAAGACCCTTCGGGTCGGGGAACGCAGGGAATTGAAGCGTCTTAGTACCTGCAGGAAAAAAAATCAACCGAGATGCCGTTAGTAAGAGCGACCGAAACCGGCACAGTTCAAACTGAATCCGTTACAGTAATGTGATGGAAATGTAGTGTTGTAGACTCTTCTTTAAGCCTTTTTTCTGATTTGAAGTTTCCTGGAACGGAACACACCACAGGGTGATAGTCCCGTAAAAGAAAGAAAGGAGGCCTGAAGAGTATCTCGAGTACTGTACCTTGGAAATGGTGCGGGAAGCTGGGGGGCATTAACCTCTAAAACTAAATACGTTTCGAATCCGATAGCAAACCAGTACCGTGAGGGAACGTTGAAAAGAACCCTTGACAGGGAGTTAAAAGCATCTGAAATCTAGTAGCGATAGTATGTCAGGGCTCTTCGGAGTTCTGACGTGCGTTTTGAATAACGTGCCAGGGAGTGCGTCTAAGTGGCAAGGATAACCTGTAAAAGGGTATCCGAAGCGAAAGCAAGATCCCGCAGTTTACGAGGGGAGTGGTATGAAAGTGCCATAAGTCACTTGGATTTGACCTGAAACCGAGCGAACTACTCTTGAACAAGGTGAAGCGGAGGTAAAACTCTGTGGAGGCCTGAAGAGGTTCTACGTGCAAGTGTTCTTCTGATTTGTGAGTAGGGGTGAAAAGCCAATCGAGCTCGGCTATAGCAGGTTCCTGTCGAAATTGACCTTAGTCAGGTCTCAAACGAGGTGGTTATGGTTGTAGAGATACGGATAGAAGACTTAGGCGGGGAAACTTGTCGGTTTTCTGTCCAACTCCGAATGCTGTAACGCCGTAGACTTTGGGAAGCAGGGAGCCTCGGGGTAAACTTGGCTTCCGAGAGGGCAACAACCCAAACTATGGTTAAGGCCCCAAAGTAGTGGCTCAGTGATAGTGGGTAAACGGTGTCTGTGATCTTAGACAGCGAGGAGGTTGGCTTAGAAGCAGCCACCCTTTAAAAAGTGCGTAACAGCTTACTCGTTGAGGTCGCGGGCCCGGAAGATTGACGGGTCTAAGCCACTCGCCGATACCATAGACTATGAAAATAGGTGTAGACAGGCGTTCTGTTAGGGTAGAAGCTTTTCCGTAAGGAGAGGTCGACCTGATAGAAATGAATATCCTGGCGGTAGTAAGATCTTAGCAGAGTGTGAATCTCTGTCGTCGTAAGGGCAAGGGTTCCTTGGCAATGTTCGTCAGCCAAGGGTTAGTCGATCCTAACCAGATTCATAATAGAATAATGGGAAAGGGAAAGCGGTTAATATTCCGCTACTGTTTCAGTATGTGCGGCAACGCAAGCCTTGTTTCTAACGCTTTGGAATAGACCAACACCGCTCGTCTGCGGTGCTAATAGAGATAAATCACGGGAGAATCGTAATGATGAGAACGTGATTAAACTTTAGAATGGCGGGCCTATGGTCCGTTTGGTTGATTTCTTGAGTCCTTGAAAAGGAAACGAGGAAAAATCTGGAACAATCGTACCCAGAACCGGCACAGGTGCCCCTAGGTGAGAAGCCTAAGATGTGTGAGTGTAAACTAGTTCAGGGAATTCGGCAAATTAGTCCCATATCTTCGGTATAAGGGATCCCTGTGATTGTTTTCGAATGATTGCGATCGCAGGGCACAGTAACAAAGGTGGTCCGACTGTTTAACAAAAACTTAGCTTTCTGCAACGTGGTAACGCCGTGTATAGAAAGCGACACCTGCCCAGTGCCAGTACTTTAAGCTTCGTTTCAACGGAGTGAAGAGCTGGTAAACGGCGGGAGTAACTATAACTCTCTTAAGGTAGCGTAATACCTTGCCGGTTGAATGCCGGCTTGCATGAATGGTGTAACGAGATCGCCACTGTCCCGAACTAGTGTCTCCCGAAAACTCCTTCCTGGTGTAAAGGCCAGGGATTTCCAGTGGGAAGCGAAGACCCCGTGAAACTTTACTGTAGCCTGTCGCTGTGATACGGTTTGTGGTATATAGTGTAAGTGGGAGCTGTTTGAAGTCGTGAGCGTCAGCATGCGACTTAGGCGCCAATGTAACACCACTTATCATGGACTGTGTCACTCACCTCGCAAGAGGGACACCGATTGGTGGACAGTTTGGCTGGGGTGGCACGCTGTCGAAAAGATATCGATAGCGCCCAATGGTAGACTCATTCAGTTTAGAAATCTGAAGTGGAGTGTAAGGGCATAAGTCTGCCTGATTGAATCTTAACCATAACAACATTCAAACGCGAAAGCGTGGCCTAGCGAACTCCCGTGCCTTCTTGATGAGGGCCGGGAATGACTGAAAAGTTACTCCGGGGATAACTGGGTTGTCGCGCCCGAGAGTTCATTCTTGTGTTGGACAACTAACGCAAGTGAATATATCGACGGCGCGGTTTGCTACTTCGATGTCGGCTCTTCCTATCCTGGTGGTGCAGAAGCTACCAAGGGTGGGGGTGTTCACCCATTAAAAGGGATCGTGAGCTGGGTTCAGAACGCTGTGAGGCAGTTTGTTTGATATCTACTGGGAATGTTGGGTGTCTGAAAGGAAGGGTCTCTTAGTACGAGAGGAACGGAGGCTCGCGGCCTCTGGTAGACCGGTTATCTGATAAGGTACGCCGGGCAGCTACGCCGCAAGTGATAAGTGCTGAATGCATCTAAGCACGAAGCACACCTTGAAAATAGACACCTTAGGACACGGCAATAACAGCCGTTTGATAGAAGTGATGTGTACGCACCAAGCTTCGGCGAGGTGCTCAGCATGCACTTACTAACGTCCATAAATTTGTGTGTACTTAATCTACATATGGTTTTCATTATTTTACTTTAAGTGTAAACTTAAGGTAAATTTTACAAATTAGGGCGAATTAATTTTCGCTCTTTTTTTCTTTTTTTGATAATTGAGAAATAGCGAGAGCTATGCTGTTGTAGATTATTAGAATTAGGGGATAATTTTATAAAGAAATGACTCTACTGTGTAGTTATGAAAGAAAAATTATTTATGATTGGTTTGGCGACACTTGTAGCTTGTACTTATAAAAATGATTGTCCCAATTCAACTTATGAAATCACTGTAGGCAGTATTGAGAATATTTGTCAAATGCGAACAACTAATAGTTGGGGACATGTAATTTCATATACCGGAATGCCAAGCGAAAAAGTATTTTCAGTGGGGTATTTTAATAATAATTATTTTTTTCCTGTTGATGCAAAGGAATTTACATTAGGAAGTCAATCTAATCGATTTAGTGTAGAATCTGTTTCTCCTGAAAAAATAAAATTTACTTATATTGGAGATAAAAATTAGAAATCCATTTTAATCATAGGTTTTTTTTATATTGGTTACTTCCTTTCTAAACACAACTGCCTCTTCTTTAGTTGAACCCAGCTCACGAACACCACAAATAATATTAATGAGTGCTTTTGAATGAGTCTATGCCACTTGATTATAGAAAACTACACGTGTACGATTTAGCCCACCAATTTGTTCTTGAGGTCTACAAGGCTACAGAAAAGTTTCCTGAGTCGGAACAACGCAATCTTACTTCGCAGTTGCGGAGAGCAGTTGTTTCAATTCCCCTTAATATTGCAGAAGGGTCTTCGCGCCGCAGCAAAAAGGAGTTTCTTCAATTTCTGAATTATAGCTTTGGCTCAGGAAAGGAGATTGAAGTTATTTTGGTTTTGTCTAAAGACTTAGGCTTTCTCACCTACAAAGAGTTTGATAGTTTATCTAAACAATTAGATTATGTAATGTCTAAATTGTTTCTTTTTATCAGGAGTGTTGAAGGCCGAATTCCCGGGACGAAATATCATTATGTGAATAGTGTTAAACGAGACAGTGGCGAGATGTAAGGTATTACGCTACAGAAAGGCACAGTTCAAAAAGTGTCTCTTTAACAGAATCTTTAAATAGTATCCCCTCTCTTTTTTAGTATGATAACCTATACTGCTGAACATCTACTCCACCAGGAATCAAATAAAGAACAAGAAGGAAGAATAAATAAAGAACTAGAAAGAGAAATAAATGCCTCTATACCCCCAACTGATAAGGCATATCAAACTGCTTGGGATATTGAAAATCAAAAACAATGGAATAAATTAGCAGATTTGTACCGTTAAAATTAATTTATCTTTGTTAAGATATTACTTCTTCTTTACCTTCTTAACTTTCTCTTCACTCTTTACTTCGACTTTCTTCTCTTCCACTTTCTTATCAGCACTTTTCTCTTCCGGCTTCTTTCCAACTTCCTTAACCACTGGATTCTTTACGTCTACTTTTCCTTCGTGGATCTTCATCATGGTTTGGCACTTTGGATATTTATCACAGCCCAGGAATTCACCGTAGAAACTCTTTCGCAAGATCATCTTTCCTTCTTTGCAATGCGGGCAGAGCATGCCTTCTTCAGGATATTTTCTTTTGTGTGGTGCATTAGCATCTTCATGCTGCATCAGAGTTACAGTTCTTCGGCTTCGGCCTGAACCTACTTCAACTATAGGCATCTTGCTTTTTTCATCCATGTTGCCAGTAAACTTTATTGGTCCGGCTTTAGGAATGTTGAAGATAGTCTTACAATCAGGATATTTATCACAGCCGACAAAGCGGCCGAATTTTCCTCTACGTACCATCAACTTTCCTTCTTTACACTTAGGACAAGCGCCCATGAAATTTGCGGCATCTGAAGTTTCCCGGATAGATACAATAATCTCTTTGCCGATCAATTTTTCTTTTTTCTTGAAATCAGTAAGAAGATGAGTAAGGAATTTCTTGGCTTTCTCTAATACTGTTTCCGGTTTTTCTTTTCCTTCCCTGATTTTTTCCATGTCTTCTTCAAAATCAGCGGTAAGTTTCTCATCGATGATGGTGTGAGCATATTTTACTAAAATTTTGTCAGTCTCCATGCCCAGCTGAGTGGTGGTGATTTTTACTCCTTCTGCATAACCGCGCCGAAATAATGTATCTAAAATCTCTGCTCTGGTCGCTTTGGTTCCCAAATTTCTTTTTTCCAATTCCTTGATGATAGATGATTGGTTGTATCTGGCAGGCGGCTGAGTCTCTTCATCATGTTTCTCTATTTTAGTGATGTGAGCTTTTTCATCTTTTTTCATTTCAGGAAGAGTGATATCTTCCATCTTTAGATATGGCTTGTAGAATTTGTGCCAGTTTTCTTCTACTGTTCTGGTACCTTTGGTTATGAATGGTTCTCCTTTGACGTCAAACACCACGGTCATGGTTTCTCTTATCGCTGGCTGTGCAAAGGTAGCCATGAATCTTTTGACAATTAAATCGTATAATCTCTGATCTCGCGGCTTAAGATTTCCAGGCACATGTCCGGTAGGGTAGATGGCCGGATGCGCAGGATCAGTCTTGCTTCCGTTGTTAGGTTTCAATTCTTTTTCTTTTAATAGCTCCTGAGCAAATTTCTGGTATTGAGATTGTTTAGCCAGGTCGGTAAGAATTTTCTTGAATCCCAACTTAGGATCAAGCTGTTGAGAAGAAGTTCTGGGATAGGAGGTCACTCCTTCAAGATATAAACTCTGGGCAATAGCCAGGGTCTCTTTAGGGGTGATTTTGAATAAGGCGTATGATTCTGATTGCAAGTCAGATAAGTTAAATGGAGTCGGCGGAGACTGATTGCGGACAGATTTAGTCACCTCTTGGATCAATGCCTCTTTTTCATTCTTGATTTTAGAAAAGATTTTTTTAACTTTCTCTTGGTCGAAAATTCTATCTTCCTTGTGCCAGGCTTCTAAGGGCAAAGCTTTGTATTTGCCTTGAAAAGAAAGGCGCCAGAACGGTTCAGGTTTGAAAGCTTGGATCTCTTTTTCTTTTTCTACCAACATATGTAAAGCCGGGCCTTGCACTCGGCCGATGGACATCACTTTGAATGAACCGGCCGCTTTGACTGACGCAGTCAAGGCTCTGGAGAGGTTTATACCGTAAAACCAATCCAATTTATGTCGTGTCTCTCCAGCATGCGCCTGCCCCCAATCCAGATGTTTGCTTTTTTGGTCATATGCTTCGATAAGATCGCCTTTGGTCAAGGTAGAGAATTTCATCCTGTTGCTGTCTTTCTTCTTGCAAGCGAAGCGGATGACGTTTAATCCTATTACTTCTCCTTCAATGTCGTAATCGCAAGCGATGGTAAACTCATCTGCTTTTGTCGCGAGCATGGCGATGGTGTCGATGTAATCTTTTATGTAGTAACTTTCTTTAGAAGTGAGATAGGTCGGCGTCCAAGCCACTTCAAAAACAGGATAATGCCAGCCTTCCTTGTTTTTTTCGGTTAAACCATAGAGATGACCAACGGCAGAAGTGACAATGATATTTTTATTATTGTGCTTTAATTCGTAATAGCTGCACTGTTTGTTTTTCTTTTTAGTAGGTTTGGTGTCTGCTAAGGCAAAAGCTACTTTTTCTGCAGAACTGGGCTTCTCGGTGATGATCAATTCAGTCATAATAGTAGAATCTTAAAAAGAGTTTAAAAATGTTTGGAAGTTAGAGCAGTTTATCGATATGCTCGTTTAATTCTTGATGATTCATGAATTGCAATAAAAAATTCCATTGAGAGGCACTATCTGAACGTGCGTAACTTTCTTTGTTCTCTAATCGGTGCAATAATTCTTGAGCTCGGTGATGTGGTGTTTTTTCTTTATATGCTCCAATAGGGTAGTATTTTTCTTGGACGAAGATAGCCATCAACTCTCTCATTGTTACATCGCATTTTTGATATTCTTCTTTCCATAAGCTATAATGCAAGTAATGCCCATGTTCATGAATTATGCTTCCTATAATACTTTCAGGAGTAATGTTGTTCTCCAAAGAAAGAACAATTCCGTTCTTAGCCTCAAAATGACCCACCGGAACGACTTCTTTGTCAGTCTCTTTTTCTTTTAGAGGGATCGGTTTTATTTTTTGATATGCTTTAGGAGTAGCATAAGCGAAGGGAATAGAAGTAATCAAATCATAATTTATTTTGTCTTCATAGTCAGTTCCGGTTACTATTTTTATAAACGTTTTATAGATATTATTTATTCCTGAAAGGTAATTCTGGGTTAATGAAGTGCAGGTATGAATTGTTCTCATCTTCGGCCAAAAGGTATGGCGTATCTTGCCTTTCATGAGAAAATTAAATCGTTCCGGAAGTAGGTTGAGAGTAACTTCTGATAGTAATACGCGTTGTGGTTGTTCCTCTTCCAGTACAATAATATCAATAGTTTTGGAACTCACAGAATATACTTACCAAAATCTTTATATAAAATTACGCTATTTATAGTCTATATAGAGGGAGAGCTAGGCTGGCGCGCTAGTCCTGCGTTGTGACCGTGAATGGACTTCACACGGAGCCGAAGCCCTAAGAAGGGTCAGTTTGGTTTTGCTGGTCCTTATAGTCTTTGACGACGGTTTGTCCCCTGGGATGGACTTGCTGGGAATCAGGTCAGATCCGGAAGGAAGCAGCCTTAACCTGCAATCTTCATGTTCGGGGGAGCGCAAATCCGAGAAGCTGTAGGGATTCACCAGCAGAGCTTGGCTGATTCGACTGCGGGCGTGCCCCTAATCTTTTAACATAACTTTTTTAAAGTAAGGATGGATTTTTAAGGTTATGAGTGATGACAATACTAATGATCAGAAGTTGAGTGATGATGAACTCAGGGAGCGCTTAGACGGATACAAAGCTTTAGTTAAGAAGTATATCCCTGATTCAGTTGAAGACAATTATTTTTTACGTTCTCCATCTATCAATATCTCAGATAGAGTTCGCGCAGGTTATTTGGAAGTAGTAGTAGATCTGGAAGGAAATGAAGATGATTTTAAGCGCTGCCTGGAGTTGTCAGGAGCTCCTACCCTGAATTTGCATAATTATGAAAGAAGCATTGACGATTTTCTTGCGGATCTGAAAGCCTATGGTCGTATGATTAAGAATTCTAAGTAAATTAAAACAAGATTTTTTCTCCTATCTTATACTCTCCAGGAAAAGCTAATTCTATAACATACTTTCCTTTCTCCTTCGAATTCCAGAACGTAAACGGTTTAAAATTTCTTTTTATTTCTACGATTTCTTTATTTTTGTTGAGGATTAGAATATCTATTGGATAAAAGACAAAGAACATGTGCAGGGAAACTTTCTTTTCTTCATTGAAAGTCATGATTAGGTTTTGTTTTTTCCTGAACATCAATCCTCTGGCTTGGGAGAAGAAAGAATTGCAATGGATCTCTTCATTAGAGATGGTGGTTTGAGTAGTTTTGTGGGTGATCATTTCTAAAACTCTTTAATGACAATTTCTGGAATATCGTCATTCTCCAAATAAGCACGAATTGCTTCTTTTGTTCTTTCAATAAGTTGCTCTTTAGTTTTAGCTTGAGTATGACATCCAGGTAACTCTAAGATTTCAGAAATAAAAAAGCCATCTTCGCCTTTTTCAAAGAATACAGTGAGAATCTCTTTTTTCTCTTTCATACTTCCATCTTCCACAATTCATCTCCAACATAATGGATGTTTTTTATCACTTTGCCGGAAGTCATTTTTTGCATTTCTTCAGAATCGAACAGAGCAATCCCTACCGCTAAAGGCTTATGATTGTTTTTATCGATAACTACCACAAAATCATCTTTAGTAATCTCTTCCTCAATCTCTACGATCCCAGGGCGCATGATGTCTGCGCCATTGACCACAAATTTCACCGCACCCATGTCTACCGTGATTTTCTTAAGAACATTATTCTCTTGCAGGAGTTTAAGAGTCGGAACTGCTTTCTCATGGTAATAAAAGAAAGCTGGTTTTTTATTGATGAGAATTATCTTGTATTGATCTTCCACTAATTCTACTTGATCTTTCTTGGAAATAGATATAGTGTATTGTTCTAATTCTTTACTCACTTCTTTGCTTTTTAGTTGAGTGCGTTTCATTTTTTGATCTTCTTGATACTAAAATCGACTATTTTTCCGGTTATAGTGACGAGGACATAGATAATCATAAGAGTAATTCCCATCATCAAAAAAAATATGGCAAATAACTTTATTCCCGGACTGGGGATAGTATATACTTTGTAAATCAGATAGCCTATCCAAAGGGATATGAAACCTCCAACAGTCAACCAGAGTATTTTGCCTATCTTCTTAAGAATCGTTAACATCCGTTCACTCCACCAATATTCCCGGCTTGCCAGGCATGGCCGACTGCGCCTTAGGATGCTGACTGTCTTCGGCGCGGAGAATCTCAATCTTGCATTCAAATTCTTTTTCTAGAAAGATCTTTGCCTCTTTCAAGGCGGCCAGCTCTTCTTTCTGAGAGGTGACTAAAGATGGAATCCTACTGACATCTTTGACTAAGCTCATCACTATCTTGCTGACTTCCTTACCCTTCATTTTCAGTTTTTCTTCTTCCAAGACCCGTTTCATGATCTCGCCTATGTTTCTGGTGACTTTGATTTCTTTAGAAACAAGATTGAACAATTCATAAGTCCATTCTTCTGCTATAAATAAAGTGAATACTTTTATTTTTTCTAATTTCGCTAAATTTAATACATTGCGCATTCCGCCGATAGTGGTCCCAATAAGTTCCTCACTCGCTTCGGCTTTCTTGTTGATCTTTTTCTCTTCTACTCTTGGCCAGGAAGAGGCAGAGACGAGTTTAGCCGTATCATTCAATTCTTCACTGAGATGGGGAGTGATGGGATTCATCAATAAAGTCCAGATATTCAGCACTTCAGCGATCACTTTTTTATTTTCTCCCCCTCTACGCAGGTACCATTTCAGATCTTCGTAGATGGTATAATACACTATGGAAGCTAATTCTCTTAATCCATAATTTTCCATGGCTTTGTTGCAGGCTTTGATATGTTCCTGAACTTTAGATAAAAGCCAGTCATCAACTGCTTTTTTGTTCCCATTTAGCTTACGCAATTCTTCTGCCAGAGTGTAAATCCTTTCCAAGGCATTTTTGTAATTAAATACTACTTCTTCCGCCCAGACTACATCCACATGCGGCGAGCCTATGTGCGCATAGTATAAACGCATAGCATCCACGCCATATTTTTGCATAGCATTTGGTATTGGCTCTGCGCCGCCTTTACTCTTGGATATTTTTCCGCCTTTTCCGGTGACCCACCAGTTGACCATAATTCCTTTGGGCCATTTGTCAGCAGGAAGAATAGCCAGATGATTCATGATGAAAACAGGAAAATGCACGGTCTGATGTTCCTTTCCACCTAAGTTAAGGTCTAAGGGGTAGAAGTATTGGAATTCTTCTCTGATCGGTTTCCATTTTTTCATTCCCTCGCCTTGTCCGAGGAAAACATAATCAAAGAATTCTTCGCTTAAGTCGTGTAAGCTGATAGTATCATTGTTGATGAATTTTGAAACGATATAATATGCCGGATATAAGGTTGAATCACTGATTGGTTCGACAATCCAATCCTCGTCAAAGGGAAATTTACTTCCCAACCAGTTTCCTAATCTGGTGCAAGCCCGGTCACCGAACCAATCTAAAATTCCGGGAAGATTTTCTTTATATTCTTTGGGATAGATGTTCATCTTCTGGAGATGTTCTTTACTTATTTCAGTAAGCGCTTGATCAGAATAGCGGATGAACCATTGATCGTCAATGCGTTTGATGACTACTTTGCTGCCGCAACGACAGATAACTTCTTCGCTTAGATCATGAAACACATCTCCTTTTCCTGATTCCAGTAATTCTGCTTTGATCAACTCTTTGGCTTCTTCCACTTTTTTACCAGCATATTTTCCGCAGTTTTCGGCCATCACTCCGGAATGATGTCCGGCTTTGTAGACTTCTTTAGTCGCTTCTTCCAGTTTTGGATCGACCAGAGATTTAATGTTGAGTTTTTCTACTATCTCCTTTGCCGGGAAAGTGCCGTAGCCTTTGGTTTTGATGATAGGAATGAGATTGATATTTTTTATTTCCTGCGGATTGAGATTGTAAGCTTTACATAATTGCGGATTTTCCTGCAAGGTTTTCAGAGCGACATAATCAAACGGCGCATCGCTGGGAACGCTGGTGACGATTCCGGTCCCGACTTTGGCGTTTACGAAAGTGGCCGGAAGGATGATGATCTCACCATCAATTCCGTGAGCCTTTGCTTTTCTGCCGATGAATTTTTTGAGGTCGATATCTTCTTTCAGCAAGACATCATCTTTTTGGTATTGCAGTTTTTCTGCCGCTTCCCGGCTCATGATCCAGCTTTCGCCTTCTACTTCTACACGGAGATATTTTATTTCCGGATTGATCCAGAGATTAGTCTGGCCGAAGATAGTTTCTGGCCGTAAGGTAGCGGCAACCAGATATACATCGTCTAACTTGAACTTCAGCAGGGTGTATTCATTCTTCTCTGCATTTCCGCCTTTGGAGATATCTGTCTCAGAAGGATCTACCGCGACTGGCCCGTGCACGATACAAGCAGTAGCGAAGTATGGTTTTTGGATAAGAAGATCTTTTTGCAAGAGCTTCTTGAACTGCCACTGGATGAATTTTTCATAATCTGGAAAAGTAGTACAGGTAAATCGTTCCCAATCACAGAGAAAGCCAAATTTCTTCCAGTAATCGTTGACATAGACATCATTGAAGTATTCAATGATTTTTTCAGGAGTGGTAAGCTCTTTGATTTTTTTTTGCGGACAACCGTTGTTCAACAGATAATTGATCCAATCTTGGTCTTTGTTCTTGACTTTGTTAGCGAAAGAAATAGCCTGGTTGCCGGAAGCATGGGTTCCGACAGGAAAAATAACTTCTTTACCTTTCAGTCTTTGGTAACGACAGATGGCATCAGTATATGAAAAACCTCGCATATGCCCGACATGCAGAAATCCGGAAATACCAGGATACGCAAAAATCATGAAGAATTTATCTTTATCTTTCTGGGCAGTCGCTTTACCTAGCTCTGCTTTTTCCCACTGTTTCTGCCATTTATCCTGAAGCTTGTTCCAGTCTAGGTTCATGGATGGAGGGATGGGAGAATGATTTAAAAAATCTCCTATTTTTTAATATTCCTTTCTGGAATTTTTAAAAAGGTTTTTGTAAAATAAAAAGTAAATCTAAATGTAAGATTACCTTAATTCTATCTTGGTGGTATCTTTATCATCAACAATAATCCTTAATTTTAATGGATACCAAGAACTGACCCGAACTTGGTTTATATTGAAGTCCAGATAAGAGGAAATAACCGTTCTTTTATTATCAGAATGAAAATAAAAGTCAAAATACGTTCCTTGCTGACAAGAATTGAGGAAAACAGTGCCGTTTTCAGTGAGCATATAATCCAAAGCGTTGTTATCTAATTTGTAATCATAGAGAAGGGATGAATCTAATAAATAAGAATACGATTTTTTACTGCCTAATCTGATGCCATCTTCTCCTCCGTGGCCGGAAATGACCAAGAGATCGATGTTTTTTGCTGAGTAAAGAGCAGAATTTACATCATAATAACTTTCAGCTATAATTATAAAAGTATCATATACTGATTTAATTTTGTCCACAAAAGTGTATTCACTTTGATTATAAAAACTACCCTCTCTGTCGCTGAGCGGATAAATCAACAAGGCATTAGGTTTTTCTGTATCTTTCGGAAAGCAGATATCTTTAACTTCTGCTCCCAGCTGGAATAATAGTCTGGTCTTTTCATCAGATATTTTTGCGTGGCAACGGGTAAGATCCCGCTGGTATAGCTCATACAAGCAGGGTTCCATGATCTTTTCTAAGGGGGTTACTTTATTGTATTCAAGGTAGCCTGCATAGATCGCGGTGCTTATCGCGATTCCGCTAACGCCGATAATGAAGGGGATATATGGGCGTATCTCTGGATTCTGATAGAGTCTTTTAACTGACATCTCTTAAACTTAATTTATTTTTATTTATAAATAATATGAACTTCTAATTTAGATATAGTAAATGTGTTAACTATTCGAATATTAAATCCACACATTTGCTACAAGAAATGAAGTAGTTTCTTCATTTCTGTATTCTCACTCCTCTAAACTTTTATATACTGACCTGCGCAAAGAAGAAAAATGGTTCACATCCAAGATTATTCGATTTCTCTTATTGAAGAAAATACTATCAAACAAGGGATGGCCAGATCTTTTTATAGTCAGCATGGATATGCAGTCTTGCAAAAAGCACAGGAGTATGGCGATGTTTTTACTTTGCCTGAATTTCTACAAACGCTGTATCTTTCTTCGTTTCAAGGATCATTAACAGAAGTTCCTTTTACGCTGCAAACTGAGGAGATTATCGGAAAAAGTAAAGCGGGAAGTCCTGTTGCAGTGGTTGTACATGGTTCAGGCTTATTGACACCAAAAAGAATTCGCAATGGTATTATTTTAGAAGAAATTGTCGAATACGAAGTTCCTGACCATGGATTAACCAGAACCAAGTCTGGAAGAGGGCAGTTTGCTCTTCCATTATATGATGCTGAGATTGATGCTCTTTTGGAAGGACATATTCTTCCTATTTTTCAGTATGCTGATTTTAAGTCAGGCATTTCAAATCTTCCTAGGGAATATGCTATTGTGCGAGATTTTTGTTCTGAAAAAGAATTTCCTACAGACAAATACTTTGCTAGAGATTACTACCTTAGTATGTTGAAAGAAGTTCCTCGGATCATTTCCTTAGCAGGTGGAGTAGAAAATCTGGAGAACTGTTTTGATTTACTGAATCTTCATTGTGGTTTGCAGGAGATGAGATATTCTCATTCTCTTCATGATATTGATCCAGAACAGGCACAGGGAAGATTTGTTGAAGTCCATGGAATCAATAATCTATTTTACTCTTTTATGGGGATGGATGGTCCGGCGCGTTTCCTTGCGGTGAAAAGAGAAAATCTACAGGAAAAAATTGATAAAGAAATTATGATAGAGGTTCCCTGATGAATTCACTGGATCTACATTTAGACAGAGAGATAGCGCTTACCTATAAATTGTTTCAGGGAAAGATTCAAGAAACGTTATTGAGATTAAGATCAGAATATTTATCTCCTATAAAAACAGCTCATTTTTCCCGGCGTCTGGAAGAAGTGAAATCACATCCTGAAGTTCTTGAACAGTGGAATAATCTTTGCCCGGTGCTGGGAGATGCCATTGCGGTACATCCTTATGGAAGTATTCAAATTATTCAGGGAAATCTTGAATTATGGGATTCTATTGCCAAAAGCAGATTACATGATGGCGTTATTGAGTTGCAGGGAAATAGCTATGATAATTTAGATGGATATCATATCATGGGGATGAAAAGACTCAATAAAGAAAAATTCAAAGAAGAAATCTTTTCTTATTTGGATATCTCAGCAGAGGGTCGAGAACTTTTTTTCCCACTGAGATTGTATCCGTACCTTACCCTTTTGGCTTTTAACGGCAGTGCTAAAATTCTGGGAACTTCCAGGCTTGATGATAACGGTTGTTTGATAGGGATTAGATGATCATTCTTTCGCTAACTTTTCTAATGCGCTTCTAGCATACATCTTGATGACTTCGCTGAGTTGATATTGTGGTTCATCTAATTCTTGTTTAGTAAACCATTTGCAGCCATCGCTTTTCTCTGTTTCAGAAAGAATAAGTTGATCTGTATCTGTCGTTGCGAAATACACTAGGCTTATATGCTGATGAATATCATTGATTCTATGGATGTTCATGAATTCAGGAGGAATTAATTCTTTGTATCCTTGATGTTCTACTAACGCATGGGAAGGATTATGGTATAACACCACCTCTAAACCTACTTCTTCCCGGACTTCTCTTATAGCAGCTTGATTGGGTTCTTCATCTAACTCGATATGCCCGCCCACGCTGAGCCATTTCTTGTATTTATCATGGATGCGGAGAAGAACTTTATTTTGATAGACGATGAAGACTTCAGCAGTGAAATCGATCTTTTCATGGATATGAGCCATGTCAGAAGAAAGGAGAATTAATGTTAATAAGGATTGTTGGTTTAGAAGAGTTAAATATAGCAACATATAAATATAATTTCGTCTTCTTTTAGCCTAAAAGAGGATGAAAAATCAATTAATCGTCAAGATTCTGAACAATATTGCTGATATCTTAGAGTTACAGGAAATAGCGTTTAAACCAATAGCCTATCGCAGAGCTGCCCAGTCTATCGAATCGTTGTCAGAAGCGATTGAGGATATCTATGAACGCGGAGAACTGGAAGAGATTCCCGGCATAGGAAAACATATCGGCGAAAAGATTGCAGAAATTATTGAAACCGGCAAGCTGAAGTATTATGAGAAACTGAAGAAGGAAGTTAAAGTGGATGTAGAAGCTCTGAATAAAATTCCTTCTTTAGGTCCTAAGAAAATTAAGGTTCTCTATACAAAATTAGGAGTGAAAGATCTTAAGGATTTGGAAAAAGTATTGAAGCAGCATAAAGTTAGAAACTTAGAAGGCTTTGGCGAGAAAACTGAAGAAACCTTGTTGCACGGGATTGAACTGCTCAAAAAAAGGCCTTCACGATTCTTGTATATCCATGCTCTGCCGATAGTAGAGATGATTACTAAAAATCTACAACAGCATGACTTTGTTAAGATGGTAGAAGTTGCTGGTTCTTTTCGAAGAGGAAAAGAGACAGTAGGAGATTTAGATTTTTTAGTGGTATCCTCCCAGTCAGCAAAAGTAATGGATGTTTTCACTAAAATGAAAGATGTGACTGAGGTATTAGCAAAAGGTGAAACTAAAAGTTCAATCCGTTTAAGCAACGGAATGCAAGTGGATTTACGAGTTGTAGATGAGAAAGAGTATGGCGCAGCATTGTTGTATTTTATCGGCAGTAAGGAACATAATATAGAGCTGCGCAAGTTAGCACTCAAAAAAGGCTGGACTTTGAATGAGTATGGACTTACCACGCTGAAAGACAAAAAATGGATTGCTGGCAGAACGCAGGAAGAGATTTATCAGAAACTTGGTCTGAGATTTATTGAGCCGGAATTGCGCGAAAATAGGGGCGAAATTGAAGCAGCACGGCAGAATAGACTTCCTGCCTTGATCACGGTCAAGGATATCAAAGGAGTTTTCCATAATCATACTACTTGGAGTGACGGGCATAATTCACATCTGGAGATGGCTCAGAAAGCAGAAGAGTTAGGATTGAAATTCATGTCATTCAATGATCACTTCGGTCATGTAGGTATAACTAATCCGCTGACTGAGAAACGCTTAGGGAAATACCTGCAAGAGATTGACAAAGTGCAGAAGAAAGTAGGAATCAAAGTTTTTAACGGAGTGGAAATTGATATCCTCAAGGATGGAAGTTTACCGTTGTCTGCCACAAGATTACGGAAATTAGATGTGGTAGTCGCTTCAGTGCATGTAGCAATCACTATGAAAGAAAAAGAAATGACTCAGCGAGTGTGCAAGGCTTTGAGCAATTATCCCATCAACATCTTAGGACATCCCCAGGATCGGTTATTACCGGAGCGGGAACCGTTGGCTTTGAATTTAGATAAAGTATTTGACACTGCGAAAAAGCATAATGTCTTCTTGGAAGTCAACAGTTCTCCTAAGAGGATGGATTTACCTGGTGAATTAATCAAAGTAGGTTTAGATGTTGGATGTACGTTCGCTTTAAGCACCGATGCTCATGATGTCTCTCATCTTCCATTTTATCCTCTGGGTGTGAATATGGCCAGAAGAGGATGGCTAGAAAAGAAACATCTACTTAACACCTGGGCGCTGGGGAAAATTGAAAAAGCTCTGACCGATAAATAAAGAGCTTTTATGTGCTTTCCTCAAATTCTTCTGCGCATGATTTTGAGCAGAAGGCTAGTGTTTCTCCATCAACCTCTTTTTCTATCCTGTTTTCTTCATTTACCGCGGAGCCGCATTCAGCACATTCACCGACTTCTTCTTCATCTGAATATCCTTTCAGAAAACCTTCTTCAGGCGTTTCAAGCCCTTCTTCCAGAATTTTTTCGGTGCTGTTCTCGTCTTCGTCTAATGCATAATTTTCCATATGCTCAAGATTTCTTCTAGGCGGTTTTTAAAGATTTTGCTGATAGCATATATAGATGTGTTGTTAATTTGCAGTGACAGAAAGTTATTTTAAGAGCAAGATACTTCTAAGCTGATATGGAAATACTCCAAAAGACTCAAAAACAAAAAAAGTTGGAATATTATAAAGGGGTACGTTTGGTTGAATACAGTTCTAGTTTTTACATTAAATAGACCAGAAAGCCCAACCCTAAAAAATTAATTATCCATGAAAAATCAACTATAATATTCCTTCAATAAAATCCTTTTAATTCTATTGATAGATCTTTCCCAGGAAAATCCATAAGCGACGGTCTTCCGGGCATTCTGGCCGAGACGTTCGCGTAATTCCCGGTCTTTCAATAATGTAGAAATCTTGACTGATAGCATCGCAGAACTATTCCTAGGAAAGAAAAGGCCGTTGTGGTTTTTGATGATATAACTTTTGATGAAACCTACCCTGGTAGCGATGACCGGCAATCCGGTAGACATGGCTTCTAAGGTAGCTAAGGAAGTTGTTTCGGTCAGGCTGGGCATGACAAAGACATCCATGGCTTTCAAATAATCCTGCACGTTGTTTACGAAGCCGGTCACTTTGCAGTTTTTGAGCTGTTTTAATTCTTTAGTCCTTTTTTCCGGGCCATCTCCGACCATCAGCAGCATGATGTTATCTTGCTCTTCAATTTTCTGAAATGCTTCCAGGAGCAGGTCAGTATTTTTTTCTCGAGAAATCCTTCCCACATAGCCGATCACTTTTTTTTCCGGACTGAGATGCATCTTTTCTTTGCTGGCGCGCTTGTCGGCAGTGGGATTAAAGGTATCTATGTCCACCCCCAGCCTGGCAGTAGTGATCTCGGCCCGTACACCTTGCTCTTGCAGATGTTCTTTCAACTCATGATACGGCACGAGAATCTCATCACAGCGGTTGTAAAGGCCTACGGATAATTTTTTTATCAGATAAGAAAATGGTTTTTTGAAAAAGCCTGGAAAAAACTTTTCAAACAATTCCCAGGTAAGAGTATGGGTATAAAAAAAGTTTTTCTTGTTGTATCTGCGGGCGTAATAGATGCTCAGATAACTGATCATGCCCGGACCTTGGATAAAGACTAAATCTGCTTCCTTGATGGCAGTCTTTATTTTTTTTATATTACCGAGCGATAATTTCAGATTAGCATAGCCGGAGACTTTCCAGATTTTAGATACGTCAATGTAGGTCACTTTCTTTCCCCTGTGCGTCCCGTAATCAGGTACGAGAAGAGAGATTTCAAAACTATCCTGAGCGCGTTTCATGAACTCTTCCATGAACTTCAAGGTTCCATCTACCTTGGGATAGTACGTATCAGCTACCAGCAATAGTTTTGGTTTTTGATTCATTTTTGGGAGTGTGATGATTGACTATTTGCGATCTGAAATTCTTTAAAATTTGCGCCATTTATGGCGGTGCGACGGTCAAAACTCTGTTTTGCCCTGCTTGACAGCCCGTAGGGCGCGTCCCCAGTCAAGCCGCACGCCATGATGCAAGAAATACGGAAACTACCATATTTCTGCACAGAAATGTGATATTTCTTCGCATTTCTTGTGGCGCAAGACAAACCGGGGGAAGTCCCTTCCGGGGTGGTTTGTAGGACACGAAGTGTCCGTCTTGCCGCCAAGGTGGTGGTGTGCAATATAATTATTTTATCATTATGTCCGTTGTTCATTTTATCCTGAAAAAATGTTCTCCGAATCTGCTGCGCATCTTGATCCCGTCTTTAATAGCTTTATACATCAAGATGATGAAAGGATACAAGACATGGACTTTCTGGCTTTTGAATTTCCAGAGCGATTTTAATTTTAGGGAAAAGGTTTTACTGACATCTATATACAGGGATGGATACTGAGTCTTGAAGGAAACCGGATTCCAGATGGAATACATATATACCTCTGGCTTGTATTTCAGTTCATTAAATATTTCCAAAGTCATTTCATGCACCGCGCGATGATCGGGATGTGGATCTTCATTGCTGTGGGTGAATATCTTGGTCGGTTTCTCTTTTTCAATGAGCTGGACAAGAGTATTTTTAAGATTTTTTTCTTGGTAATCTTCCAGGAATTTTCCTTCACGTAAATCATAGAAAATAGACTTGCATTTTAATACCTTAGAAGCAACTTCGGTCTCTTGGTAGCGCATTTTTTGCACAACCTTCTGTTTCAGCCAAGGATGAGATAATTCTCCGTACGAGAAGACAATAGCCAGGACTTTATTCTTTTGCTGAGTATATTTGGCGATAGTACCGCCAGCACCGATGACGAAATCATCAGAATGGGCGCTGAAGACAATGATTTTTTCTTTCCTTGGCATATAGGTTGGAGAAGAAGTATGAGTTTAAGAAGTTTTTGGAGAGTTATGGGAAGTTATGAAAATATCAAGCAGTCCAGATAACTGAGAAAACATTTATATAGTATTTATCCTTTATTTTCAAGATGGAGAAAGCCGATATCAGAATTCCTAAATTGACTAAAAATGAACAAAAAGTGCTGAAGAAGATTATAACCCAAGCTAAAACTCCGGATTTAGAGATAGCCAGGAGTGTGGGCATCTCTCAGCAAGCCATTTTTAAAATCAGACACAAACTTGAGAGTGTAGGGATAATAAAAGGTTATATGCCTATCATCGATTTTAAACAAATAGGGGTTGAAACATTAGTCGTTCTTGGTATAAAATTCACCGAACATGCCTGGGAAAAATATTCAGAGGAGCAGATTTCTGAAAGAATACGTAGAATTCCAGAAATAATAATCTCTTATCGGATCCCTGACTCCAGGATATCTCATCTCTTGGTGATGGGGTTTAATAACATGGAAAGTAAAGATAATTACTTGATGAAATTACAATCAAAATATGCAAAAGAGATTGAGGTAGTGTATGTTTACCCTTTTTCAGTAGATAGGATCATCAAAGCAAATCATATCGGTCTGTTAAACACGATTCTTGATAAGAAAGAATCTCTTTCAAATGAATTTTTTCTAGATTAATAACTACTTCTTAAGGTTTTTGGATTAACTTTAACTGTTACTCCTGTAAAATTAATAACAACCTCTTAAGGTTTTTTGATTAATTATCACTACCGTAGATAGTTATACTTCTTAGGAATTGATGTAGTTATGGCTAAAACAAGGGATACAATCATCTGTAAGCATTGTAAGAAGAAAATTACAATCAACGGCAATACAAAAATGGTCGGACTTACACTGATGTGCCCTTATTGTGAAAAACCAAGTGAGTAAATAAAATTCAAGTGAATAAAAAAATGAAACAAAACAAAATCTTATCCAATATCTTTGTATATATCATGGCTTTGGTAGTCATGGTGTCAATCAGCGCATTTAGTGTCAATGCTGCGCAATTACCAGTAAATCTCGGAACAGCCGGCAATTATGTAATTCTAGCTAAATCAGGGATTTCAACTACGGGAACCACTTCCATTGTAGGTAATATTGGAGTAAGTCCAATCGACAGCACTGCCATCACCGGATTTGGATTAATTATGGATTCCTTAAATGAATTTTCAACATCATCTCTCGTTACAGGAAAAATATATGCGGCTGACTATGCGCCTCCAACTCCAGCGGTTATGACTACTGCTGTAAGTGATATGGAAATCGCCTACACCGATGCTGCCGGACGGACTTTACCAGATTATACTGAACTAGGTGCAGGAAATATTGACGGGATGACTCTCGCTCCTGGTCTCTATAAATGGGGAACCGGAGTTACTATACCTAATGGTGTTACCCTTTCAGGCGGCGCAAATGATGTCTGGATTTTTCAGATAGCACAAGATCTTACCGTAGGCAATGGCGCTATTGTTACTTTAAGTGGCAGCGCACAGGCTAAGAATATCTTTTGGCAAGTCGCTGGACAAACTACTCTTGGAACAACCTCTGAGGTTAAGGGAAATATATTGAGTCAAACTCTAATTGATATGCAGACCGGCGCAACTTTAAAAGGTAGAGCATTGGCGCAAACCGCGGTCACTTTAGATGCAAATAGTGTCTCATTACCGGCAGGAGAGAATGCTCCGACCAATGCTGTCGCAGGTGGAGTCGCTTCAAGTAAAGGAACTGCTTCAAGTCCTACCAAAGAAAATACACCTAGTGCTGTAGCAGGAGGAATTGTTACAAGTCCAAGCAACCCTGATGTAGATAAAAACCCAGAAGTACAGCCAAGGCCAAATCAGCCTGCATCTGAATCACCTACTGAAGCTAAAGTAGTCGCAATGTCTTTTTATGACAAGATTGTTGCCGTAGCATCGTCTGCTTATAGCAAACTTGCTACCGTAGCATCATCTGCTTATAGCAAGATTGCTGCATCACCTCTCTGGCTTAAGATAGGGTTAATTGTTTTAGTGCTTTTATCAGCATTCGCGTTGATACGGCATATACGAAAGTAAGATTTTTTTCTTTTCTTAAGACTCTCTCGAGATTCTTTTGGAAGAAGGATATCAATGAAATATACTAAAAGGAATTAGGATATTTAGTATAGATTATCGGGTGAGGAAAGACAGTAAATAGGGGCGAAGAAGTAGAAATAGAATGAAACAAAAACAGAATGAAAAAATCATAATCAAGGAGAACTAAAAATGAAACAAAAAAAAATCTTATCAAATATCTTTGTATATATCATGGCTTTTGTAGTCATGGTCTCAATCAGCGCGCTTAGCGTTAACGCTGCGCAACTACCGGTAAATCTAGGAACAGCCGGAGATTTTGCGATCTTATCTAAATCAGGAATCTCAACTACCGGAACAACTTCAATCACTGGAGATATCGGAGTAAGTCCAATCGACAGCACTGCTATCACTGGATTTGGATTAGTAATGGATGCATCGAATGAATTTTCAACATCAAGTCCAGATTTTGTACCTCTTCAAGTGACCGGAAAAGTTTATGCGGCAGATTATACGCCTCCAACTCCAGCTAAAATGACTACAGCAGTTAGCGACATGGAAACTGCATTTACTGATGCTCAAGGAAGAACTACTGACAGCTCACCAGAAGATACAACTGAACTCGGAGCTGGAGATATCAGCGGAATGACCATAGTACCAGGGCTTCACAAATGGAGTACTGGAGTTTTGATAAACGCTGGTTCAGTAACTGGTGACCCTAATGGTGTCACTCTTG
>Ga0080064_1002389_pt1 | contig 32132 bp, 40 predicted proteins | sample Subgrocontami54m_FD_69260 | JGI IMG/M metagenome (GOLD analysis project Ga0080064, IMG submission 69260) | Subsurface groundwater microbial communities from S. Glens Falls, New York, USA - GMW46 contaminated, 5.4 m (SPADES assembly) (version 2) ...
AAAAATTGAAGGGAGGGAGGAAAAATATAGAAAAAAACGGGAATAAAAAAAAAAAGAAAAAAAAAACTATAAGGAATGTATGGCTAAGCAAACAAGGGGGGCGCATGCCTACCTCTTTGGCTGATAAGCTTTTGTAAAGGTTATATGGGAAAACTAAATCCATCTGCATATCTGATAAAAAATCTGTACGCAAAAGACATCAAGAAAGTGAAAACAAGGGATGGTTATGGAAAAGGATTGGTCAAAGCTGGAGAGAAAAACAAAGATGTAGTTGTGCTCTGTGCTGACTTATCTGAATCTACCCGCAGCGAATGGTTCCAGAAAAAATTTCCTGATAGGTTTGTACAAGTCGGTGTGGCTGAACAGAATATGGCTTCCCTTGCTTCAGGCATGGCTGCAGCGGGAAAGATCGCCTTTATGTCATCCTATGCTGCTTTCAGTCCAGGAAGAAATAATGAGCAGATTAGAACTACCATCAGTTACAATAACTGGGGCAGCAAGCCTGGAAAAGAAATCAATGTCAAAATCGCCGGCGCGCATGCGGGAATTTCTGTTGGTCCAGATGGAGCGACGCATCAAGCGTTGGAAGATGTAGGATTGATGAGACTGCAACCAGGAATGACGGTGATTGTTCCCTGCGATGATAATGAATGTGAAAAAGCAACCATCGCTGCCGCAGAAAATTCTGGGCCTTTTTATCTTCGTTTTGGTCGTGCTGACTACCCTTCTATTACGACAGAAAAAACGCCTTTCAAAGTAGGAAGGATAGAAGAATTCCGTTCCGGAAAAGATTGTACTATCATTGCTAATGGTCCTTTAGTGTATGAAGCATTGATTGCCGCCAAGAAATTAGAGAAAGAAATTGATTGTCAAGTTCTGAATTGTCCAACTGTAAAACCATTAGATGAAAAAAAGTTGATGCAAGCAGCCAAACAAACCGGTTGTGTGGTGACGGCAGAAGAGCATCAATGGCAGGGCGGTTTAGCTGGCGCTGTGGCAGAATTTCTGGGAGAGAATTATCCTGTTCCCATCAAAAGAATAGGTGTTCGCGATAGGTTTGGTGAAAGCGGCACTCCTGAAGAATTATTCAAAGCCTTTGGCCTGACTTCTGATGATATAGTCAAAGCAGTCAGAGCTGCAGTAAAGATGAAGAAAAGATGAAATCTAAAAAATCAAAGCCTTCTAATCTGAAAAAAGGATTTGCCTGCATTAAATGCGGCTATGATGCCTATAAGCTCGCTGCTCTTTCACATTGTCCTTTGTGTGTGATCTGCAAAGGATGCGGCCAGAAAGTAGGCAAATGTAAATGTATGGAGGGGGAATAGGATTCAGGGCTAAAGATAAATTTATATATTCATTATTCTAATTAAGCGCAATAATTTCGTGGGGTGAAAACATGGTCATGAAAGAATGTCTACACTGCGGAGAGGAAGTTGATAAGGATGATATGTGTCCTGACTGCAAGAAGTGCATAAGCTGTTGCGAATGTATTTAGATGATTGAAATTAGATATTTTTCTTCTTCTTTTTTTATGGATATACCTACAGTGGTACATTCAATGTTGCTCGCTGCACCACTTCATTCAATGAAGGATGCACATGCACTGTGTCTCGCAGTAAATCCAGCGCTTTACTTCGGCCAGCTTTCATGGCGATGAGTACTTCATGCAGCAACACTGAAGCTTCCGGCCCGATGATATGGCAACCTAAAATTTCTTTATTTTTTCTGTCAACGATCAGTTTCACAAATCCATCTTTCTCAGCTAACGCAAAACCTTTTCCTGTATCCTTGTAATAGGCTTTCCCGACTACATATTTTTTCTTCTGTTCTTGCGCTTCTTGTTCCGTCAGGCCAACTCCCGCAATCTGTGGCGATGTAAATATCGAATGCGGCATAGGGTAATAATCAACTGCTTTTTTTGTATCTAAGATATTATTCAAGACATATTCCGCTTCCAAGTTCGCACTATGTCTGAACAGATATACTCCTGCTATATCTCCCAACGCCAAGATATTCTTGACATTTGTTTCCATGAATCTATTGACAGAAATAAATCCGTTTTTGTTTACCTTCACACCGGTTTTTTCTAACTGCAGTGTATCACTATTTGGTCTCACTCCCGTCGCAACTAACAATTTTTCTGCAATAATCTTCTTGGTAGAATTTCCGACCTTCACCGTAAGAACAATATTTCGTCCTACTTTTTCTACTTTAGTTGCGTCCGTGTCGGTTAAGACAGTATATCTCTTCTTCCATAGATTAGTGATCAAGGCCGCAACCTCTTTATCTTCCCGTGGAATCAACAGTTTATTCCGCTGTACGATAGTCACTTTTGTTCCTAAAGCAGCATAAAAGAATCCTAATTCTACTCCGATATATCCGCCGCCAAGAATGATCATGCTTTTGGGCAAGACTTTCTGCCGCAACGCTTCAGTACTAGTCATATAAGGGACTTTATCTAATCCTGGAATCGGTGGAATAACTGGTCTTGCTCCAGCGGCAATCACTATTTTTTTTCCTTTGATTTTCTCGCCATTTATTTCTACAGTGTATTTATCTACAAATTTTCCCTTTCCCTTAAATAAAACAGGATTTTTGTCGATACGAATATTTTTTTCAATAGAATGTGAATCGGCATCGACCATCTGGCTGGCTCTTTCAGTGACGAATTTGAAATTCACTTTATCCAGTTTTGCAGATAATCCGAATTCAGAAGCGCGATGAATCGATTCCGCGACTTCTGCGGAATGGATTACTATTTTAGAAGGGATGCAGCCACGATTGAGACAAGTTCCACCCATAGGGCCATCTTCAACTATGGCTACTTTCAGTCCATGCTCAGCGGCACCGACCGCAACATTTAATCCTGCTCCTGAACCGATGACAATTAAGTCGAATGTTTTCATTCTGTATCTCGTGCTGATATCATTCCTATGTAATGTATGTCTAAAGATACTCCTTTATAATTGTCTCTGAGAACTTCATTCTTTATTTTTTCCAGTAAACCATCATCGATAGGGTCAGGACTTCCTGGAAGGGGTTGTATTCTTACTTCAATTGTAACTTTGCCTTCTAACCTGTTTAATCCGCAGGCCATACTATATCCTAACTCTTCTAGATCTAATCCTTTTTCCCGCATGAACTCTTTCTTTAACTTACTATAATACACCCAGTTAATATCTGCCATGATTACCTCTTTTTTGGAATAGAAAAGAAATTAAGTTATTAAACTCTTCTTTTTCCTGTAATATAAAACAGAAGATCAGAAAACCAACGGTTTTCTTAAGTTGCCCTTTCCCAGTCAAAAAGAACATTTAAATACAATTCTCTCTTTCCAAAACCATGCAAAAAAAGAAGGTGTTTGTCACCAGAATGATTCCTAAAAAAGGAATACAATTGCTGAGAAAACATTTTTTAGTAAAAGTTTATTCTAAAGACCAGGTAATACCACGGAAAGAGCTTCTCCAAGAAGTAAAGCAATGCGATGCGCTTCTCTGCTTACTCACGGAAAAGATTGATCATGAAGTACTTAGCGCCAGTCCAAAGTTAAAAGTTGTTTCAAATTATGCGGTCGGCTATGATAATATTGATGTAAAAAGTGCCACCAGATTAGGGATTCCCGTCTGCAATACTCCTGGTGTTTTGGAAGATGCCGTGGCAGAACATACCTTTGCTTTAATGCTGGCTATCTCCAAGCACATTGCCGAAGCGGATCATTTTGTACGTGCCGGAAAATATAAGCGCTGGGAACCCATGCTTCTCTTAGGAACAGAACTGAAAGGAAAAACTATTGGCATCATCGGTTTGGGAAGAATAGGTGCTGGTGTAGCTGAACGGGCCAGAAAAGGAATGGGTGTGAATGTTTTATATCATGACATCAAACGAAACAAAGAATTTGAAAAAGAATATCAGGCCAGATTTGTCTCCTTGCCGGAACTGCTTAAAAAATCAGATTTTGTTTCCCTGCACGTTCCCCTACTTCCTTCAACTCATCATCTCATCGGCAAAAAAGAATTAGTTCTGATGAAAAAGACAGCGTATCTGATCAATACCTCTCGAGGGTCAGTGATTGATGAAAAAGCGTTAGTGCAGGTGTTACAGAAAAAACAAATTGCTGGAGCAGGATTAGATGTCTATGAAAATGAGCCTAGATTGACTCCTGGACTGATCAAACTAAAAAATGTTATCCTGACTCCGCACACCGCTTCTGCCACTATTGAAGCCAGAACCGCTATGTCGGAATTAGCCGCGCAAAATATTATTGATATCCTTCAAGGAAGAAAAGCGGAATTTACGGTCAATCCAGAAGTGTATGATAAAAAAACAAAAAAATAAAGTAAATTACTTTTTAAATTATTCTCCATTTAGCTTTTTAAAACCATTCGGAACTTTACATAAGTTGCTAATCCTGAAATCTGCATCTAAATCTTCTTTTAATCTCTCGTACAGATGTCTCTTTCCCAGCAAAATGGTCTTCACTTTTACTTTTTTGCTTGCTACTATATCGGAATGAGCATCTCCAATATACAACACTTCCTGTGGCTTGAGTTTATGCTTCTTCAAGACGTGCTTTAAGTTTTCAACTTTTGGCATCGGACCTCCTAGAATTTCATCAAAATACTGTCCTAAGCCGCAGTGGTTAGCGATTCTTCTGACTTCTTTGGTATCTTCTAATGAAAGTAAAAAAACAAAATCAACTTGCTGTTTCAATTCCTGAATGATATTAGTGCATTGGAACAAGGGGCATGTTCTCAGGCTTCGCTCATAATGCTCTCCAAAATGTTCTGTTATTATCTTTAATTCTCTTTTAGTCGGTTTTCTGTGAAGCAGGCGCCAAAACAATGCTTTTACTTTTTCTTCTCTGGACAATGCTTTCTCGGCAAGTTTCTTATACGCAGCCAGAACTCCTTTCTGCACCTTAAACTTCTCTCGGAAAACAATAGCCATCTGTTCTGCTTTCTGAACTTCAGACATAATCAAAGTGCCGTCAAAATCAAAACCTATCGCTCGAATTTTAGATTTCATATCAAGAGCTAGTAAATAAATTTAGATAAAAATAAGATAAAAAAAGAAAAACACTTACTTCTTTGCGCCCATGATTCTGAACATGGTAGTAGTACACTTGGAGCATTTTCCTTTCATCGCTCTTCTGACTACGCCACCTTTTCCTTTCATAGGAACTTCTTTGGCGTCAGCCATCATTCTCTTCATCTTACACTTAACACAGTAACCTTCAGTACCTGCTTTTTCTGCCATTATAAACACCTCGGTATTTGTTAGAACGTAAATAACCACGCTCTTTATGTTCATTGAGCTTATTTGTCTTATAAAGATTTCGGAAATTCAGTGTTTGAATTTCAGGAATCCCCGAAAAATCGCTGTTTTTCGATGGATTTCGGAAGAATAAAGGTGAATATGAAGAAAATAACTATTTTTCTAAGCCAATCTTAACATTAAACTTCTCGCTTTCTAATGAAGTCATACCCGCGAATACAATCTCTTTTACATTGAGAACCGCTTTCAGATCAGCTTCAATGCTCTGGATCATGGCATGGAATTCCAGATCTTCGTTTCCTAAAATTAAGCGGGTAAAACTTTCTTTCATCGATACCTGTTGTTCTGACTTATACTTCCTTACAGTATTAATTATATCCACTCCCATGTCCCCAATCAGTTCTGCTTTTTCGTCAACTAATTTTTGATTAAATTCAGGCCATGAAGAAAGATGGATGCTTTTCTGTTGTTCTAATCCAGCAAAATATAATTGATAAATCTCTTCGGTGATGTGCGGCATGATCGGCGCAGTCATTTTCAAAATTACTAACAAAGTCTGATAGAGCGCATCCTGCGCGCTTTTCTTTTCTCCCTGCCCACGAAGATCAGGATTGTATAATCTATCCTTCACAATTTCCATGTAATTGTCGCAGAAGGTATGCCAGAAGAATTGTTCAACTTCTGCTTTCGTCTTTGCGTATTCATAATTTTCAAATGAAGCGGTGCTTTCTTTAATGACTTGGTGCAATTTGCTTAATAGCCACTTATCAAACATCGCTGTGGATTTGCTGATCTCTTTGGGTGTATAATTCTCCAAGTGCATCAGCGCAAATTTAGAAGCATTCCATAATTTTGTGACAAACTTCTGTCCGGTCAAGACATCTTTTTCTTGATAAGGTAAATCTTCTCCTAATCGTGAAGTAGCTGCCCAGAAGCGGATCGCATCAGCAGAGAATTTCTGAATGATTTCCTGAGGCTCAACAATATTTCCTAATGATTTAGACATCTTTCGCCCGTGTGGGTCTTGTGCATGACCGGAAATCATGACGTTCTTCCAAGGAAGGCGTTGGTGATGATAATAACTTTTAACGAGAGTATAAAATAACCACGTTCGGATGATGTCATGAGCTTGCGGGCGGAGATCAAATGCTTTGTTTTCGTATCTGTAATCATATTCGCCTTTACTTACCCAATTGCTAGCTATTTCTGGAGTAACCGAAGAGGTCGCCCAAGTGTCCAGCACATCAGTCTCTCCCTTAAACTGAGTAGAACCACAGGTGCAGGCTTTGCTGAGCTTTTGGGTAGTTGGGTCTACCGGCAAATCTTTGAGTTCAGGCAGGACATGCTTCTTACATTTTGCACAACTCCAAATAGGAATAGGGATCCCAAAGTGCCGCTGTCGAGAGATACACCAATCCCAATTAAGATTTTGCACCCAGTGGTCGTATCGTACTTTCATATGCTGTGGATACCAGGTGATTTGGTTTGCCAACGCTAATAATTCTTCTTTTTTATCGAGAATCTTGATATACCACTGGGTCGTCTTAAGAAATTCAATTTCCGTCTTGCAGCGCTCATGCACATTGACATCATGCACGATTTCTTTTTGCTGGAGTAGCAATCCTTTTTCTTTCAATTGATCCAGAATGGCCTGGCGCGCTTCTTTGATTTTCAATCCTTTAAACTCTGCCGCCAGATCGTTCATTCTCCCATTCTTTTCAAAAACTGCGCGAAGAGGCAGCTTAAAACGGAACCATTTATCGACGTCTTCTTTGTCTCCGAAGGTACAGACCATCATCAGGCCAGTTCCTTTATCTTTTTGCACTGTTTCATCAGCGAGAATAGGCACTTCATATTCAAAGAGAGGAACTTTTGCCATTTTTCCTTTCAAAGACTGATAGCGTTCATCAGTTGGATTGTAAAACAAGGCTACACAGGCAGGAATCAATTCTGGTCTGGTTGTAGAGATGATAAGTTTTTTTCCGCCTGAATAGAAAGCAATATCATTAAAATGCGATTTCATCTCTACCGATTCAAATTCCGCTTGGGCAATCGCGGTCTGGCAAAGTACACAATATGTTCCTGGAGATTCTTGTTGGTATATCCGTCCTTTTTTGAATAGATCAATAAATGAAGCCTGAGAAGTGATCTGACAGTGGCGATTGATAGTTGAGTAAGAACGTTTGAAATCGGCGGACATGCCAATCTCTTTCCAGCTTTGGATGAATTTTGGCTTTTCTTCTTCGATTACTTGATTACAGATTTTTACAAATTCTTCCCTCTGCATTTTGGCAGAAAGAATATTTTTTTTCTTCTCCACTAATTTCTCAGTAGGTAAGCCATTATCATCAGTGCCGAAAGGAAAGAATACATTTTTCCCTTTCATTCGTTGATAGCGGACTACTATATCTTGCTGAGTATAACTGAAAGCATGCCCCATATGCATCTTGCCAGAAACCGTGGGTGGGGGCGTATCTACGGCATAGGTTTCTTTCTTCTTATCAGGGTGATAGACAAAAACTTCTTTTTCTTCCCAATACTTCTGCCATCTAGGTTCAGCTTCCTTAGGATCATAACGTTGCGGTAGTTCCATAATTGCTTAAATGAGCGAGGATATTTAAAAAGTTAATTATAAAATTTATAAACTATGCTATCAATCGATACTTAATGAAAATCCGCACTTGGATGTTTGAATGGCTGGTAGTTTTTTCAATTCTTGCTACTGTAACTATCTTGACTGGAAATAAAATAGTCGAGTGGATCGGAACATTTGCAGTCTTATTCACCTTTGGTCATGCTGCCATTAGTAATAGATTAATTGAACGACAGACCAAAATGAGCACTCCTGATGTAGAATGCTACAAATGGAGTGATCGTTACTTCCTGGTCAAAGAAGTTCTTTGGTTTGCATATTTTTTAATGTATAAAAGCTACGCCGCCTTGATTGGTGTAATTATTTTTATGTTGTATCCTTTTTGGAGAAAGTTCTATCGTAAATGGAAACCATTAGATAGAGAGAAAAAATAATCAAACTAAATGAATAATAAATATTTCTCCTTAATCTCTTCCAGCGCCTTATCTATCACCATCCACGCCAATCTCAGATCAAAAGTTCTGTCATCAGAAAATAATTCTTTCTTCTCGTAATATGCCGGACCCACTACGCTTGGAGACCTGCTCAAATCAGCATCATTTTTCTGAAACAAGGTGGCAGTTAAGGGCGCTAATGATTCAGAGGAATGAAAATCTCCTTTGACCACAGAATACTGTTTTTCTGCTTCAAAATACGAAACCATTCTTTTGGTACAAGATACTTTCTTTTTTGTATTCAATAATTTTCCTGCTGCCGCTGTGAAGAGAAGATACTCGCCCTGCACATCTTCATCAACTACATATTGAATATCTCTTAAAACCCCTAGTAAGATTTGGCTTCTTACTCCATAAATATGATCATGCACTTGAAATTCTGGACGTTTCATGGGTGGTAATTCATCAGACCAGACATGCAGCCTATATCCAGAATCTCTCCATGCTCCTTCTGATAAAGAAAGCTGCAAAAATCCATAGGGGTGCAGGGGTACTTCTGTGCCTCGTTTTGACTCTATAGTTTCTACTAGTTTCGAAATATTCATGCCCATTCACCTCTTAAAAATCATATCCTCCCTGGATCAGAGTTGCCCTGGTTTACGTAAATTCCTCCTTCTATGAGTTTGTAATCACACTCGGGACATTTCTCATATACTTTGAGAGCAGATGATCCCAGATTATATTCACAATTACTACAATAAGACATACCATTTCCCTGGTCGGTAACAATATGCTCTCTCGTAGCTACCATTTCTTCTAAATTTTGTTTTACTTCATTCATTTTTATCACCAGATACTTAGAGTGTTGTAGAAAGCATAATCATTTCTTACAGAAATAGTTGTATTAGAGTTGTAGCTATCTTTCCACTGGAAAAATGTAAGTAAATCTGCTAGAATAATCTTCGACTAATTACTTAATATTACTTAATTCTAGTAAGCACTGCTTTTTTTCTTTCTTTATAAAAAGTGGCAATATAAACATAATTAGGAACGTCTCTTAATGATTTGTTGAATCCAATACCATTCTTTCCTAGCATAACATAATCGCAGCCGTATTGTTGTCCCATCTCCAATGCTTTTTTCTGAACCATACTACTTGGAGAATTTTGTTCTACGGAAGATCCAATCAATTCGTTCCCTACGTGGACTAAAGATTCTAATTCAATCGCTTGGTAGAGCTTATTATCATTCTGCACGCAAAGCTTTCCATTGATTCTTTTAAGTAACTTAACCATCATTCACTCAGTTTTGATCCTCTGCTCTTGCTCTCTTCCCAAGCATTGGCAGTAATCTGCATGAATTCAGCATTCTCTTGCATCCCTTTGATGTCCCAAGCACCGCAGTAGCTGATGCCGCTCTGTAATCCTTTCACTAATCCTTTGATCACTTCGCGCACCGAGCCTTTGTAATCAACTAAAATAGCGACGCCTTCTACATAGACATCTAACTTTTCTTTCACTTTCTTTCTTTCTGTGTTTTCTTTCCGCTCGTGATTGCTGTCATAGGAAGCGCTGCCCATGTACCGCTTATAGCGTTTTCCATCTTTAGTGATGATATAGCCTGGCGCTTCATCGGTTCCAGCAAAGAAACTTCCAGAATAGATGGTTGAGGCTCCTGCAGCGATGGCTTTCGCCACATCGCCAGGATATTGCATGCCTCCGTCTGCGCTGACAGGAATATCATATTCTTTTGCTATTCGAACTACGTCCATGATCGCCGTCAGCTGCGGCACTCCTGAACCGGACATGATTCTGGTAGTACATACCGCACTTGGTCCTATACCTACTTTCAAACCATCTGCGCCTGCTAAAATTAAATCTCGTGCCGCTTCTGCTGTGGCAATATTGCCGGCCATCAGATCTATCTCTGGGAAATGATATTTAAATTCTTTTATCTGTTGGATAGCTAATTCTGAATGGCAGTGCGCGATATCTAAAATAATCACATCTGCACCGGCTTCGACCAATGCTTTTGCTCTCTCGAGAGTATCCTTCACTCCTACTGCTGCGCCGACACGCAGCCGGCCTTTTTCATCCCGTGAAGCATAAGGCCATTGTTCTAATTTTCGCAGATCTTTGGTTGTAATCAATCCCCGTACTTTCCTATTTTCCAGCAAAGGAAGTTTCTCAATGCGATATTTGTGGAGAATCTCCTTGGCTTGTGGTAATTCTATTCCGTAAGGTGCGCAGATGAGCCTGTCTCTTCCAGTCATCACTTCTGTAATATTCTTATCCATATTTTCTTCAAATAAATAATCACGGGAGGTAAAAATTCCAATTAGCTCTTCTCCATCAACTACCAAAAGGCTGGTCACTCCTTCTGTGATCATGATCTTGACTGCTTCTCCTACCGTAATAGTGGGGGGGACAGAAAGAGGATTTTCAATGATATGACTGGTGCTGCGCTTGACTTTCCTAATCTCTTCGACTTGTTCTTCAATAGTATTGAACTGATGAATCACTCCCAAGCCGCCTTCCCGAGCCATAGCGATAGCCATTTTATGCTCAGTTACCGTAGCCATGTTAGAACTGACTAAAGGAACATTTAACCGCACGTTCTTGGTAAATCTGGTACGTGTATCCGCTTCCGCGCGTGAACGGAGAGGGCTCTTTTTAGGAACAAGAAGAACATCTGAAAATGTAAGGCCTAGTTTCATGGCGAACCATTGATTTTTAAGAGTGTTATTCTTTAAATAGATTTTGGGGATAAAGGCAATATAACTTCTGCGGTCTCTACAATTTTATAAAGCAGAAATAGAATATTACTCACTATGTTGCGGCACTACAAAATAAAAGTATTTACTCTTCTATGTTTGTTGCTCTTTTTGTTTGCTTTAACCTTCATAGTTTCTATCTTGAATCCTTCCTTCAATTTTATTGATGTGGGATTACCTGCCTATCTGGCAAATAAAATAATCTCTATATTCTCTTTTTGCAGCTTAATCTTGGTATTATGGAATTTAAAGAATATGTAATCCAACTCACTCTCCATCAACATAATCTTTAAATATAGAAAAATATCTTAGTTTATTTTAATGTCTAAACCCTCTCTTTCTGATGAAGAAATATATTCTACACTAGAAAATGTAATCTCTTCTATCTCTAAAAAAATTCAAGCGCATTCTCAACATCCTTCTACTTTTCCAGATCAAGAAATTTTAGGAGAGTTGCAAAAAGTAGGTTATAATCCGAAGATGTCTTGGGCTTTTCTCCGTGCCTGCTATTGGCATTTGCGTGATCAGGAAATATTAGATGTTGATCCTTCCAATCATAATAAATTGACCGAGAGAATTACAGAAGAAGGGAAAACAGATCTCTGCATGGACATATTTTCTAAATATGGAATATATCTCAAGACTAACTATGAGCATTCTTTGATTGAACCAAACCCATACCATAAACCGGATAAAGCTTTTGATAGTTCGCTTGGTTTTCAATATACTACTTCATTTGGCGGAAAGTAATTTGACCATAAATCTTAAAACCTCCTCTTCTTCCTGCAACTCATGTCTCTCTTCACCATAAAATATGCGCCAAAAAATGCTGATCAAGTCTTCGGGCAGCAGCTGGCGGTCTCACAATTACGCAATTTTATAATTCAATATAAACAACAGCAGCATAAGTCTGCACTGCTTCTTGGTCCTATCGGCTGTGGAAAAACTTCTTCCGTCTATGCGCTGGCAAAAGAATTGAAGTATGATGTGCTGGAATTAAACTCTTCTGATTTACGCAATGCTGAAAATATCAGCCAGTTTCTTGGCGCTGCTTTAGGACAGCAATCACTTTTCTTTACTCCTAAAATAATCCTTATCGATGAAGTTGATAATATTTCTGGAACTACAGATAGAGGTTGCATCCCGGCATTAATAAAAGCGATAGAGAAATCTTCTTTCCCGGTAATATTGACTGCTAATGATATTGAAGAGAGTAAATTCAAAGCGCTGGCAAAAACCTCTCAGGTAATTCCGTATCATAAATTGCAGTACAAAACTGTTTCTCATTGCTTGCAATGGGTATGTGAACAAGAAAATATTAAATTTGATGAAAAAGCGGTCAATTCTTTAGCGCGGCAGGTCGATGGAGATATGCGTGCGGCGTTGATCGATCTTCAGGGAAGTTCCAGCACTAAAAATCTTTCCTTTGTTGATGTTTCCAATCTTTCCGATCGCAAACGGACCGAAACTATCCTTAATGCCTTGATGATCATCTTCAAATCCTCCTCGATAGAAACCGCTCTTCCGGCGTTGGAGAATGTCGATCTTGAACCGCGAGATACCATCCATTGGATCGATGAAAATATGCCGAAGGAATATCTGTCTGCGAAATCATTAGCGAAAGGATACGAACACCTTTCTCGCGCAGATGTCTTCCAAGGGCGGATTATGAATAGGCAGCACTGGCGCTTCTTGGCTTATATCAACGATCTGCTTACTGCGGGAATTTCATCTGCGAAAGAAGAACGCAATACTGAATTTGTTCCTTACCGACAGACCATGCGCTTCTTACGTTTATGGCAGGCGAAGATGAAAAATGCAAAGAAAAAAGAAATCGCTCAGAAGTTGGCTCTCAAGACCCATACTTCTACTTCAGTCGCAGAGCAGCAAGTCCCTTATTTGCAGGTTCTGTTCCAGAAAGGTGCTGGAGCATCTATCGCGCAAGAATTGGAATTGAATGAAGAAGAAGTTGATTGGCTGAAAGGGAAATAGCAAACTTTAATAATTCCTTCTTATAATAATCATCCATGACTCATTCAGCGCAAGATATAGCAGCTTTCTGCAAGAAGAAAGGCTTCATGTATCCTTCTTCTGAAATATACGGGGGAATTGCAGGATTGTACGATTATGGCCATCTCGGTACGAAACTAAAACATAACTTCGAAAATCTCTGGCGTGATTTCTTTTTAGGCTTAGATGATAATTTTTTTGAGATTGAAGCAGCTAATCTAATGCATGAAAATGTCTTCAAAGCTTCAGGACATCTGGAAAATTTCATAGATCCAATTGTTGATTGTTCCAAATGTGATTTTTCTGAACGGGCAGATCACTTCATCCAAGCTAAGACCAAGACCAGACATGAAGGGCTTTCTCCAGAACAATTGACTGTTTTAATTGAAAAAAATAAACTAGTCTGCCCAAAATGCCAATCACAATTAAAACCAGTTTCCGTGATGAACATGATGTTCCCGGTACAGTTAGGTACTGGTAAGGGAAATCGCGCCTATCTTCGTCCTGAAACAGCACAATCACCTTTTGTCAATTTCAAATTACAATATGGACTGCAACGGAAAAAATTACCATTAGGTTTAGCAGTGGTCGGCAAAGCTTACAGAAATGAAATCTCACCTCGTAATTTTGTACTCCGTCAGCGCGAATTCACGCAAGCAGAATTACAGATATTTTTCAATCCGGCCAAATTGGGTGAGCATAAATATTTTGAAGTGGTCAAAAATAACAAAGTGAGAACTTTACTGATCAAAGATAGAAATGAAAAAGAAGAAGATCAAGTAGTAGAACGAACCGCACAAGAATTAGTTTCTCTAGGATTACCGCAATTTTATGTCTATCACTTAATCAAGATCCAGCATTTTTATTTTGACGTTCTAAAAATACCAAAAGAAAAAATACGATTCTATGAATTAGATGAAAAAGAACGGGCTTTTTACAATAAATATCATTTCGATATCGAGATTGAGCTGCAAGAATTTGGATTTACGGAAGTGGGCGGTCTGCATTATAGGACTGATCACGATCTGAAAGGACATGAACGGGTTTCCGGGCAAAAGATGGAAATTTTTGATGAAGAATCCGCCAGCAAGTTTGTTCCTCACGTTTTGGAATTATCTTTCGGTGTAGATAGGAATACCTATGCGTTAGTGGATCTCAATTATGATGATGATAAGGAAAGAGGCAACATTGTTCTGCACCTGCCGCCGAAAGCGACGCCTTTTTTCTGCGCCGTCTTTCCATTGGTCAAAAACAAACCGGAGATAACTGCGAAAGCAGAAGAGATATATACGCTCTTAAAAAAACAATTCACCTGCTTCTACGATGAAACAGCATCGGTAGGCCGGCGCTATGCCCGAGCGGATGAGATTGGCGTAAGGTATTGCATAACTGTTGATTTTGAGACATTAGGAGAAAAAGGAGATACTCTGCGTGATACAGTCACCATCCGTGATAGAGACAGCACTCAACAGGAGCGGATTAAGATTTCACAGCTTTCCGCAAGATTGTCTGAATTATATTCTCGTTGATCCGACCAGACGTTTTTTTCCACAGCAATTTTTATAAATGAGTAAAAAATGATTCATCATGATGCACAAAAGCAAAGCGCCAGAATCAGGAACGCATAAAGGCGGTTCCTCAGCTTCTATCATTATCTTAATTTTAATTGCCTTGACCTTGGGCGTAGTGGTCTATCTGTTGCTGCAACCAGGAGCGGAAGAAGGCTCTTCTATGCGGACAACACTGCTTTCCATCATTGCCGTGACCGTCGTCATATTAGTATGGTATATCGTATGGGAATTATCTGCTGCCAATCGTTTGCGCAGGATGATCAAAAAAATATCTTCTGTGCTGGATACAGAATCGACTGATGAAGCTAAAAAATTGTATCTAAAAATATACAGTTTGTATATGAAACTATCCGAGAAGAAGAAACAGAATTTTTATGCGAGAGTTAATTCTCTGCGCGAGAGCCTGGAAGAACATTTACAGAATGAAAAAGAGTTAGAGCGTCTACTTCAGAATACAGAGAAAGGAAGTATGGCTCAGCAGAAGAAGGCATACTTGGATCTCTATGCTATATATGAAAAGCTTCCACGTAAAGCGCAGCAGCAGTATTATCCCAAAATCGTACAGTTGCGAGATCGACTGGAGCGAGGAAAGTAAATGGATATTAAAGATATCAAACCGAATCAAGGCAATATTACTATCGAAGCGGAAGTTCTTTCAAAACAAGAGCAGCGATCTTTCAATAAGTTCGGCAAAGAAGGCAGAGTATGCAATTCTATCATCGCTGATTCTAGCGGAGAGATAACTTTGACTTTATGGAATGATGATATTGAAAAAGTAAATGTCGGCGATAAGATAAAGCTGGAAAACGGCTGGTGTTCTGAGTTTAAGGAGCAGAAACAAGTTTCTGCCGGCAAGTTCGGAAAAATAGAAGTTGTTGAGTCAACAAAAACAAAAAAATGAAATTAAAACCGTCACTAAAACAGAAGAAAAGGTATGTGCTATTTGAGATTCAATCTGCCAAAGTTTTTTCCTTGCCGGAAGTTGCCGAGGCTATAGAGTCCTCGTTGCTGCGGTTTTTAGGTGAATTAGGTCTAGCAAAAGCCAGCCCTATGATGGTCAAAGAGAAATGGAACGACAAAAAGCAGCGTTTTGTGCTCAAAGTTAACCATGATTACGTTGATAAACTCAAAGCGGCAGTGATATTAAACAAAAAGATTAAAAATACCCCCGTACTTATACGTTCCATTGTGACTTCGGGTACGCTTAAAAAAATAAGTTCACATTTATAATAGTTATAACTAATAATTATAATTTGAGGTGTTAAAAATGCAAGCAAAACAACAGCAGATGGTCGATAAGATGGGCTATGATCGCTCTATTACTATGTTTTCTCCGGACGGAAGGCTTTTACAAGTAGAATATGCAAAGAAAACGGTAAAACAAGGTTCCACGGCAATCGGTATCGCCTGTAAAGACGGAGTGGTCTTTGTGGTAGATAAAAGGGTCACTTCCAAGCTCTTAGTTCCAGAAGCTATCGAAAAAATGTTTGTCATCGATGATCATGTAGCAGCAGCAGCGTCAGGGATCATTTCTGATGCTCGCGTATTAGTTGATAGAGCGCAGATGCGCGCCCAGCAGCATTCAGTGACCTATGATTCTAAAGTAGATACTCTTTCCTTAGTCAAAGAAATATGTGACATGAAACAGATTTGCACCCAATCGGCAGGATTGCGTCCTTTCGGAGTTTCTTTGTTAGTCGGCGGAGTAGAAGATGATGGCAGCGTCAAATTATTTTTGACTGAACCATACGGTTTATATTTCCAGTATAAAGCGGCAGTCATCGGCGAAGGAGAGATGGAGATTGAAGCGCAATTGCAGAAGCGCTATAAATCAAGCCTTACCGTTGATGAAGGCTTAAGGTTAGGCGTGACCTTACTGAAAGAATTCTTGCAGGCAGAATTCAACTTTGATAGAGTTGATGCAGCGTACATCACAGTTGGCGAGAAGAGATTCACTAAGTTGAGCAATGATGAATTGAAGAAGCTGGTGAAGTGATTTTATTTTTTATTTCTCAATTCAAAGTGGGGGTTGTAATTGATTGTACTGGTCATCCTCTGATGCAGGCTTTTTTTGAAGGACAGAATTATAAGGTCCAAAGGCAGGAATTATTCAATTACGGTCCCTGGCCGGAACGGAAATAAGCTATCCACTTTTCCACCATTTCCAACCAATAACTTTTTAAATAAAGCTTAAATAAAAGCTCTTGCGTGAATAAAAAGAAACGGAGGATTCGTGCCCACGCTTATCATACCAGCACGAATGAATAACAAAAATGAGTGAACTATTAGTACAAGAACGGAATGTGGTTGTTCCCGGAGAAGCCCTTGCCCAAGGCATGGATTTTTTACCAGGAGACAACGCGTATCGAGAACAAAATCAGATTTATTCTAAAGTTTTAGGATTGGTTTCAGTTTCTGGCAGAGTCATTAAGATTACCCCTTTATCAGGACCTTACTTGCCTAAGACAGAAGACAAGATCATTGCCAGAGTCATGGACATAACCATCAGCGGCTGGCGTTGTGATACTGCTACCGCTTACACTGCCATGCTTAATGTCAGAGATGCTACCACTCGATTCGTCAAGAAAGAAGAAGATCTGAGCCAGATATTAGCTATCGGTGATTACGCAGTAGTCAAGATTGTCAATGTCACTTCGCAAAATCTTATCGATCTGACCATGAAGGAACCTGGATTGCGTAAAATCACCGGTGGACGAATCATCAGCATCAACAGCCAAAAAGTTCCACGAGTGATTGGAAGGCAAGGAAGCATGATTACTCTAATCAAAGATAAGACTGGCTGTGATATCACTGTCGGTCAGAACGGCCTGATCTGGATCAAAGGAACAGCGGAAGGCGAATCGAAAGCTGAGAAAGCGATCAAACGTATTGAAGCAAAATCCCACCTTGAAGGATTGACCGAGAAAATGGAAAAATTTCTGGGGGAGAACTAAAATGTCTTACAAAAAATCAAGATTTTTTAATACAATTTTAGGGGTGAACAACTAAAATGGTATATACTAAACGAGTAGATGGGCGTAAGATCGATGAGCTTCGTCCTATGGAAGCAAAAGCAGGTGTAGTAAAAAACGCCAATGGCTCTGCTTCATTCAAGATTGGAAAAACCTGGGCTATTGCCGGCGTCTACGGACCGCGGGAAGTAGTTCCTCGTTTCATGGCTAATCCTCGACATGGTATCTTACGATGCCATTACACCATGATGCCGTTTTCAGGTTCAGGAGAACGTATCAAGCCTGGAAGAAGTCGTCGCGCGCAAGAGATTTCCATGGTCATGGAACAATCACTTGCTCCAGTAGTAGACTTATCTGCATTTCCTAATTCAGTAGTGGATATCTTTGTGGAACTTCCACAGACTGATGCAGGAACACGCTGCGCAGCTATCTCTGCTGCGTGCATCGCTTTAGCTGATGCAGGAATTCCCATGAAAGACATGATAAGTTCTGTTGCAGTCGGACAAGTTGATGGCATGGTGGTAGCAGATCTTAATTACAATGAAGAATCCTACCCGGCCATTGTCTCAGACATACCGGTAGCTATGATGCACAATACTAAAGAGATAACTCTTTTACAGATGGATGGAGAAATTTCCAAAGCAGACCTGATTAAAGCATTAGAATTAGCCAAAGTCGCTACAGAAAAAGTATATCAATTACAAGTCAAAGCATTAAAAGACAAATATGCTGTTGACAATAACGAGGATAAAAATGATCGTCAATAAAGAAACAATCGCAGAATTAGCGAAAGAAAATAAACGCTTGGATGACCGCACTTTAACGGAATTCCGTCAGCCAATCCTGATTGAGACTAACATCTCTTGGACTGCAGAAGGTTCTGCTCGGGTCCAAATAGGTGAGACCGTAGTCATGGCCGGAGTAAAGCTTTCCATAGAGAAGCCATACAATGATACTTCTGATGAAGGCGGGATTATGGTTAATGCAGAACTATCACCTATCGCCAGCCCTGAATTTGAAACCGGTCCGCCTGGAATCAAAGCAGTGGAATTAGCCCGAGTCGTTGACCGAGGCATCCGCGAAGCAAAAGCAATAGACTTGAAAAAACTCTGCATCACACCGGGAGAAAAAGCCTGGTTTGTCATTGTTGATATCATCGCTCTTAACGACGGTGGGAATTTGTTGGATGTAGCTGGGCTAGCTGCTCTGGCTGCGCTGAAAACTGCTAAATTTCCGGTAGTAGACCCAGAAACTGGTGCTATCGATTACAAGCAAAAAACTGATAAGTCATTGCCGTTGACGAAGGAACCATTACCTATCACTATCTATAAAGTAAATGGCGTGTTAATGGTTGATCCTACTAACGAAGAAGAAAAAGCGTATGAAGCGCGATTGACGGTAGGTTCAGATGCCAAAGGCACCATCTCTGCGATGCAGAAAGGCGGAGTTATGCCTCTGAGCATTGACGAAATTGGAAAGATGGTCGATCTTGCTTTGGAAAAAGCAAGCTTTTTACGAAAGGAGCTTACCAAAGCGCTTAAACACTGAAACGTAAGAATTAAAACGTAAGGAATACACCACCAAACTAAAACTACAAAATGGCAAAAAAACTACAGATTGAAGAACAGATGGTCTACACCAAGTACGAGAAAGCCCGCATGATTGGTTCTCGAGCCTTGCAATTATCCATGGGCGCTCCATTCCTGGTCAAATTGACGCCGGAAGAATTGACCAAAATGCGTCATGATCCTTTGGAAATCGCGTTGTTGGAATACGAACAGGGAGTACTTCCAATTACCATCAAAAGGCCCAAGGCCAAATAATTTTATCTTTCTTTTTTCTACCATGAATTCTACCATGAACAATACTGTCACTTCAGAAAAACTAGAGAAATATTTTTCTATCACCAAAGAAGCACTTCATAAGGCTAAAAATGCTCTTGATCTCTCACGAAAAGCGCAAGCGGAAGATTTCTTGGACATGGCTTCTCGCTACGTTGAAGATGCAGAATATTTTCTGACTGCCAAAAATGATGCGGTTTTGGCCTTTGCTGCGCTTAATTATGCGCATGGCTGGTTAGATGCCGGAGCAAGGATAGGATTGTTTAAAGTGAAAGATAGCAGATTGTTTACTGTTGATGAATAAAAATATCTCAATGTATAACCACTAACCAGTACTAAAACCCAAAAGTTTTATAAATCAGGGGTAGTTTCTGCTATATGGGTTAGAATATAGGGGTTCTAGGTGTTATAAGGCTTTATCGCCAATGGAGAAATAAATAACATGATTGTCCAAAAGGAATTTTTAGAACGACTGAAAGATTTCGGCTTGAATTCCTATGAAAGAAAATTATGGATAGCTCTTCTATCACGTGGAGTTTCCACTGCAGGAGAATTATCTGATATCTCTGATGTACCTCGATCCAGAGCATATGACGTTCTTGAATCTCTGGAAAAAAAAGGATTTATTGTGGTAAAAGTAGGAAAGCCCATAAAATATTTAGCTGTCGCTCCATCAGAAGTGATTGAAAGGGTCAAGAAAAAAGTATCTGAAGAAGCAGACGAGCGCAGTAAGATGCTCTCCCAACTGAAAGATTCAGAGATTTTAGAACAATTGAATTTACTTCATACTGAAGGGGTCACCTTAGTCGATCCGACTGATAGATCTGGTTCTTTCCGCGGCCGTGACAAAGTGTATGAACATTTATCTTTAATGTTCAAGAATGCCAAGAAAAACATCACTATAATGACTTCCGCCACGGGCCTGGTAAGAAAAAACGACTTTTTTGTAAATCATCTGCGTAAGGTAGCCAAGACGGGAGTGTCAATACAAATAGTAGTTCCTCCTAATGCTGATAAAGAGCTTGTTGAAAACTTTTCACAATTCGCTAAAGTAAAGACCAGCAAAAACAGTACAACTAGATTCTGCATGGTCGATGGAAAAGATTTATTGCTATTCTTGACTGATGATACAAAAGTGCACAAAAGTTACGACTGCGCGGTCTGGGTAGAAGCTCCTTACTTCGTAGATTATTTCGGTAAGTTGTTCGATATGGAATGGAAAGCGAATAAGTGATTTCAATACCTTTTTATAACAATTCTTCTTTCTATATTCTATGACCAACCACAAACAAGTTATTTTAGTCCGGCAAGATTTACAGCTTCCTAAAGGCAAATTAGCGGCGCAATGCAGCCATGCGGCAGTGGAAGCAGTCCTGAAATCAGATTCTAAAACAGTATCTGCCTGGCGAAAGCAAGGTATGCCGAAAATAGTCCTCAAAGTCAAAGATGAAAAAGAACTGTTATTGTACCTGCAGAAAGCCAAGGACGAAGGATTGACTACTGCGTTAATTACGGATGCCGGCAGAACAGTGGTTGCGCCAGGAACGAAGACTTGCGGCGCTATCGGGCCAGACCAGGAGAAAAAAGTAGATGCGGTGACCGGAAAGCTTCCACTTCTGTAAAGTATCGTATAGAAGCAAAACCTTTTTAAATAACTCCCTTTCTAAAGCCTCATCAGGTTATTAAAATGAAAATCCCTAAAACTATCAAGAAATTCTGCCGATTCTGCAGAAAACATACCGATCAGAAAGTTACTCAAAATAAGAAGAGAGCTCCTAGTTCTTTAAAACGAGGTTCAAAGTATCGAGCCAGATTACGAGGAGCTGCCAGAGGTACAGGAAACTTAGGCAGATACTCAAAACCGGCAGTGACCAAATTTAAACGCACTGGCGCTAAAAGCACCAAGAAGACCGATTTGCGATACACTTGCGCGGTCTGTAAAAAATCAAGCTCCCAAAGCAAGGGCATGAGAGCTAAGAAAGTGGAGCTGGTATAACATGAATACATTAATGTCAAATCCAAAAAGCAAATTTATCAAAGTTCGCTGCGCTAAATGCAAGAACGAACAGATCATCTTCGGCAACGCTTCTAATATTGTGACCTGTCTAGTATGTGCCAAAGAAGTAGCTTACCCTACCGGTGGCAAGGCCAAGATTTCTGCCCGGGTTTTGGAAGTGTTAGAGTAAAATCTGTCTTTATTTTTACCTCTTTTCTTCTCCAAACATTTATAAATAAATCTTTAACTTAATAGATTATGTTCTACAAGAAGAAAGGATATCCAGAAGAAGAAGAAATCGTTTTCTGTAAAGTGAGCAAGATCTTTCCGAGTTCAGTGTTTGTAGACCTTCTTGAATATGGAGAACAAGGGTTAGTGCATATCTCCGAGATTGCGCCGGGAAGGATCAGGAATCTGCGAGATTATGTCACCGAAGGCAAGCAGATTGTCTGTAAAGTCCTTCGGATCGACAGAGCGAAAGGTCATATAGACTTGTCTTTACGGCGAGTAGGTTCACATCAGCGTCAAGCTAAATTAGATGACATAAAACAAGAACTTTCTGCAGAGACGCTCATCCAGAATATGGCTAAAAGATTGCAAAGGCCATTAGAAGAATTATATCGTCAAGTCACTGAGAAAGTTTTTAAGGAATATTCTTACCTTTATCTTTGTTTTAAAGACGTTGCTGCCGGCGAGGCTAGCCTGGAAAAACTAGGGGTAGAAAAGAAATTATCAGAAGACTTAACTGCCGCTATCATGGATAGGTTTAAGCCATCTAAGATCATCGTTAAAGGTGAAATCAAGATGCAGTCATATGCCGCAGACGGTGTTGAAAAAATCAAAGCGGTACTGCTCGCAGTAGAGAAAATGTCTCCCACCATCAATCTTTTTTACCTGGGTGGGGGACGTTTTAAAGTGACCATAGAAGACCTTGATTACAAGCTGGCAGAGCAGACCATTAAAAAAATTCAAAATCTCATGGAAAAATTCAATGACAAATCTTCTACCGCGGTCTTCGAAAGAGAAAAAAGCGAATAAACATAATAATAATTAACCTAAAAATAATTAAAAAATAGAGAACATATATACTAAAAACTCTCAAAGAGATCAGCAACATAATGGCCGAACATATCAGAAAGTGCGCAGATCATCAGGGTTATACTATAGAAAAAAACTGTTCAGTCTGCGGAAAAGAAACAATCCTGCCGAGACCGCCTAAATTTTCTCTCGGCGACAAGTATGCTTCTTTACGGCGGGAATCAAAAAAAGGGGAATTACTAAAAAAAAATCTTCTTTAATAAATATTTATAGGTATCTTAAAAATATTTATGGGTATCTTAATGGCATCTTTTTTTGATAACCTTTTTTAAATGTCTAAATTAAGGATAGAATTTTAGAATAGAATAATTAATGCAATATGAATGTCAACAAATCTCCGCTGTCGTAAAGACCTTTTACATCTCCTTCTAACATGAGTGTGGAATCATTGGAGTATTTCTTGTCTACAATCATGGCGCCTTTGAAGTAAAGTATCTTTATCTCCTCATTTTCCAAAGTATAACGCAATTTTTCGCCTACTCGCAGTTCCCCGTTGCCTTCAGGAAGTTCAAGATTTTTTAATTCAACATTCAACAATTCGAGATGTTTATAATTCAATCCTTGGAAAGAAATCGGAAGATCTTTTTCAGAAGAAAATATGATATTATTCACTTCAATGCCTCGAGCTGTTCCGGAAAGGGAAAGCTCTGATGGTTCCAGATTGAATGTTCCTACAAAATTGTTGATGGAAAGGCTTACCTCTTTCAGATTATTGAGCTCCAGCTTGTCACCATTGACGATGATAGTAGTAGATAGATCATCAAATTCAAGATTTACTCCTTCAATAGTAGCATTCTTCTCCACAGCCGGTATTCGATTGAAAGAAAGAGACATAGGGATGCTGCGATAATCATTATTCTTGTTTCCTTCACCTACCAGCTGATTCAGTTCTTGGGCTATATCTGGTTGGGAATTTTGGTCTTGCCCAGCTAATTGTTCAGTGACATCACCTGAATAACCGACAATGGCGCTGATGATGCCGGAGCCGACATGACTATTTTCATTTGCGTAGAGCAAGAAAAATAATCCACCTAAAACCAGGGTAGCCATAAATATATAAAAACGTAGATGTGAACGATGTCCTCCTTGAGACGCTCCTTTATCAAACATGAAACCACTTCTTTTTGTATATATTTGAACTTACTCTTACTGATTTCAAAGCATTAATGTTAATAAACTTTTTGGTCATGGAAGGTTTATATATGTGTTAAAAAACTATTAGGGCATGCCCGAACTGCCAGAAGTTGAGACTATAGTACGACAATTGCAGAAAAAGGTAGGTGGAAAAGTAATCCAGAAAGCAGCCGTATATGATAAAATAGTTGATTCGAAAATAAAAGACCTTTCTTCCATCTCTATCACCAAGGTCTGGCGTCGCGCCAAATACATAGTGATGGAATTAAGTAATGAAAAGTTAATCCTTACTCATCTAGGGATGACCGGACATTTCCATTATATTGATATCGATAAGAAGCATATCGAAGCGAGCAAGAAGTATGAGAGATTCATGGTGGCCAAACTTACTTTTTCCGATGGTTCGTTCTTGACACATAACTCCATCCGCAAATTCGGTCACATGCGATTAGTGAATAAAAAACAGCTGCAGCAAGTGTTGGATAAACATGGACCGGAACCGCTGGATAAAAGCTTTACCTTGCAAAAGTTTCAGGGTCTTCTTAACAGCAAGTCTCGGGCCAATATCAAAACAACATTGATGGATCAGGCAGTCATTGCCGGCATAGGTAATATTTATGCTCAGGAAGCGTTGTATTTTGCCGGTGTTTCGCCGCTGCGGCAGGTCGGTTCATTATCTGCTGAAGAAAGCAAATTCTTGTATCTGGAGATAAGGCGTATTCTCAGTAAGGCCATTGAACATCACGGCAGCACTGTCGATAATTACAGCAATCTGGAAGGAAGCGGTGGATTTCAGAATTATTTAGCGGTATACCAACAAGAGAAGTGTGAAAAAAAGCATCTCTTGGAGAAAATTACAATCGGCGGCAGAGGAACAAGTTATTGTCCTCAATGCCAGAGGTGAATGATGGTCTTCGAAAAATTACTTCAGAAGCTAAAGAAGGGAATTGGAACTGATGACCCACAGTATCCCAATCGTTTTCTGAGATTTTATCATCATAACCAGGGCAGATTATTAAAAGAACGAAAATCATTATATCATCAAAAGAAAGAAAAAGGAATCTGCGTGCGCTGCAATAAACCGGTTATCGAAGGAATAATTTTCTGTGAATATCACCAGCAGAAGCAAGTAGGGTATAATAAAGAGGCGAGAGAAAAGTAAACGGATTAAGCGGAAGGTTTAAATATAAAATTAATTTTAATTCTAAAATAAGTTGTATTTTGGAGAAAATATGGAAGTCGCGATAACAAAGATGTCTGAAAATGGGCAAGTAGTCATACCGATCGAGGTACGAAGGGATGCGGGAATAAAACCATCAACAAAGTTCTTGGTATTTAACGAAGGAGGAAATATCTTATTAAAAATGATTAAAAGAGAATCTTTGGCAAGAGACCTCCATTTGCTGGAAATGATAGAGCGGAGTGAGGAGCAAATCAAGGTCGGTAAATTTACCAGAGCAGATACCTCTATGGGTGACCAGGAAATTGACGATTTATTAATGCACTAAAAACATGGAAATAATTTTCTCAGAGGAGTTTAAGAAGGATTTTCAGAAAATTAAAGATAAGACCACTAGATTTCGAATAATCAAACAGTTCAAGAAAATTGCGGAGACGCCGGAAGCAGGGAAGCCATTAAAATATGATTGGAAAAACCATCGGAGCGTACGAATTCCTCCGTTTAGAATTATCTATAGATTAGAAGGAAATAAAATCATCATCAATTGTTTTGATCATCGTAAGGAAGTGTATGATTAACAACTTTTCTCTAATAAAAAAAATGAAACCTAAAGATCCCTTAGATAATTATAAGAAAAAAAGGAAGCTTAAGAAAAGAGGAGATGAGTGGAATATAGATTCTGATCATCCAATCCATGAAAGATATACCAAGCTGGAGCCGATTAAGAAATATGTTAAGAAATAGAAGACCTACATCTTTCTAGAGCGAATGTACCAGGATTTATAGTAAGTGTGAATTATTTTCGAACAGAAAAGCTTAGCTATTCACACTTACTAATACACAAAATAAATCTTTCAACTTTATTTTGGTACAGAAATGAAGTAGTTTCGCACAGAGAAACAACGATTTCTCTGGCGCACCAATAAAGTCGTTGCTTTATTGTGTGCTTCATTTCTTGTAGCAAATGTGTGGGTTTAATATTCGAATAGTTAACACATTTGCTATATCTCTTTTTATGGTAAAAGCTTTTTTATTCTCCAGAATTGATACGCTGAAAAGAAGAAAAGACTTACTACCGCTATAATCACCGCAATCAATAAGTTATTCGTTGTTGTAGGCAAAGGAAGGACTGGTTCAGCGTAATTTTTGAAAAGCTCAAAAGAACTGGAAGTCTCTGCGCTAACATTCTTATAACTGGCCTTGGCAGTCAGAGTATATATTCCTGGCAAAAGATCAGCAGGAAGGTGTAATTCTTTGATTGTTTGTATCCTCACTATCCCCCCTTTTGTTTCAGAAAGCTTTGTGACGATATTATTATTTTTATCTTTAATGGTATATTCGATGAGCACATCTATTACCGGTTCCATTTGATCACGACCCACTAGTATGATTTGTGTTTCAACTAAAACAGAATCACCTGGGATTAAATGTTGGTATCCTTCTGGAATTGTCACATCTACCAATAAGATGCCTTGCGCCTTTGCCTGGATAGCCAGAAATGTTCCGACTAAAAATAAAATCAGAAATATCTTATTTCTGCCGTTTTTTGGTAGTTGCATTTCGTTCACTTTTTTTTTCTGGTCACCAAAGGATATAGCAATAATATTATCGCAACTATAATCATCAATACGGTCATGATCGTTTCAACTAAGAATCTTTTCAATCTCTCGCGTTTAGCGATTTCTACCTGCTTTAGAATGCTGATCTCATCAACGGTATTATGAAATTTATTCCAGGGATGGATTCTTTTTTTAGTAGTCAGATTATAAAAATAGGCTATGGTTTGGTCTTCATATTTTATCATACTGCCAGTGAACGGTTCTATCCATAATTGTAAATTAATATCTAAATCAATCCCTTTACCACTTAAAAGCGGGACAATCGACTCCAGATCAAAAGTTTGATCCGCATGATAATCAGTTTCATATCGATAAACGCTAAGGCCAGCGATTGATTCCTCGCCACGATATTTCATATCAGCAGGGTAATCATAATTGATATGCCAATAAGTGAAATTCTGCCCTTTCTGAAGATGTGGGGGAGCGAACAAATATCCCTCTCTATCTTTATCGCCATAGCCAGGAACATGTTTTCTGGTTATAGCATCTATTCCGTAGATCCGTTCTACAGAAAATATTTCTTCACCATTTGGTTGCTGCACTGAAAATCCATTTTTAATGAGTAAAATCTTTCCATATTCTCTCGTCGCCTGGTAATAATAGTTAGTATTGGATACAAAATCACCGTGAAATTCTTTCTGTTCAGCATCGTAAAAATTGTCTCTTGAAAATAGGACTAACTTATACTCAAAATCATTTGGTAATTTAGTCAATTCTGGTGAAATAACCATTATCCAAATGGGAATAAATAATAATAAAGCCAATCCTATAATCCTTATTATTTTTACAGAGGACATTTATTTTTTACCAGGTTTTATAGCTGATTTTTTATACACTAACACTAACACTAACACTAACACTAGGAAGCTTCCTAAACTTAAATACATCATTTCCCGTGATTGTTGTTCAATAATATTAACCAATTCTCTTGTCTCTTCAACTTCTTTTTGATTATGTAATAAAAATACTGATTCGGTTTCAATGACCTGCTTATGCAGCTCATTCCATTCTTTGTTTAGTTGGGGAGACATATCTTCCATTTCCATACCTTTTTTCGCAGATTCTATCGCTTCGACGAATTCGGCCTGTTTTAGATCTAAGGCTGTAATTTTGGTTTCTAAGTCTTGCAGGAATAGTTTTTGGACTGTATCTTTTGCTATGCTTTTTTCAACTGCAGATTGTAATCTATCCAATTCTTTAAGCCTTAAGGCAGTAAGATCTTTCAAGCTCAACAGTTCTGATTCTACTAAATCTTTATTATTTTGAGCTACATAAGTAAGGATTATATTATGCGAATTCTGGATACCAAAACACAAATAACGTATGCGGGTAATAAAGACATTCTGTTCTGAGGTAGGGATACTCACCTCGTTCTTCACTGTTTCTAATTTTCGATGAAGTGAAAAAGAATTGTAAACTAAAGAGGAAACCATCATAAAAAAAAGGACTACAAATATCGCCAATAAATACCAAACAAATCTGCGTTCACGCATCTGATAGATTATTTTATATACTTTTTTTACTGGTGGAATATATATCTACCTCTTTTCAGTATAGTAATCTCTTTTTCTTTATAAGTTTAATTCTTTGTAAGTTTAATCATTCTTCTTATCTCGCTTCATCCCCGACGAAGGAAAGTCAAGTTAGGATACCTTTTCTTTCGTTGGCGGATAGCTAATATAATAAGACCAAGTATAAGCACCAGAACTGTTCCAATTATCCAATAAAGGTTATAGCGCGCTAAATGTTTTTGCAGACTCATGGCGATTGCAGATCCAAAAAGAGGTTCTTCTCCCGCTACCTCAAAAGGATAACCGGCTAGAGCTATATCTTCTTCATACTTTACTTTAATAAAGAACATATAATGGCCTGGTTTAAGGTCATCTGGAAGTTCTAATTCCTTGAGATAGGTAATTTCATTTTCAACTACTTTTGTTTCATAACTTTGGAAAAGAGTATTCTCCCCTGCATCTTTTAGCAAATATTCTATCCTAACTGGAACAATACCTATTTTTTTAATATTGATGAGGCTGATTTCCCCGATAAGCGTTTCTCCTGGCAGCATCTTGCGATATTTTTCAGGGATATTCACACTGACATCAAACAAAACCCCTGGTTTATGCACCGGTTCAGGCAATTTTTCTGTAATTTCTTCCAATACTTCTGCTGAAGGTTCTGTTGGTTTAGTAATTTTTTTTCCACTACTGCTTCCCCCGCCACCACCTCCGGAACTACCGCCAGCGCCAGGTGAACCGCTTCCACTGCCTGGGTCTGATCCTCCGCTAGATCCGCTACTTTCGGTGGAACTAGCCGGCTTTTGAGCAATAAGAAACTTTGAAAAATGCGTGGTAATGCCGTAAAATTGGGCGGGATTAGTATTTCCATTTACTACTACAGTAGTAAGGTTAGTCCAGACCGTATCAAATATAAAAAGACTTATATTATTCGGATGCACTCCTGCTAATTGCGATGAAGTGACATTAAAATAAATTTTATAAGAACCACCGGCAGTGGAAGCGTTGATCTTTATTTCAAAATATTCTATAGTGTTGTTTCCGATCTGGCTGGAGTTAGGCTGAGCTTCGATCCAGGCGATTGGAAATCCTTTCCCGAGAAGAGATACATTCACCCTCCACCATGATGTTAATCCAGTCATGACAGTAATTCTGTCGTTAATCTCATCTTCATCAAAATGAGATTCTCCATCCTCTTCAACTTCATCATCTGTTTCTTCAGAATGAATAGTAATAGATAAGGTAGTTGTTTGAGAAGTAGCTCCTCCGTCGATAGTGCTATGGGGCGAGGAAGGAAGTATAGAAAGAATAAAAGAAAACACAGAAAATAATACTGCTAAAAGTACAAACAGCAGGAGTGTATTCTTTTTAGCATTATTTTTCATGTATAGTGAGTTTCTGTTGAAATCAAACCATATAATTAGTGATAGGCGAACTATACACAAGATGAAGAAAATACTTCATCTGTGCACAAGTGAAGTCGTTGCTTCACTTTGTGTATGAAATTCCGTTTGGAAACCAAGGAATTTCAGTATACTCTTTTCCTTATCTTTTGTTTTTAGGAAGAGTCCATCCTTTTCCTCAGGAGCAGGAATCCTAGCAAGGCTACTGCCAGTATAACTAAAGCAACTATGAGGATAGTTGACCATGATGATCCTACTTTCGTTAAAAAACTGGCCTGTGTTTCTTCAACCGGCTGGTCAGAAACAACCAGGATTGGGATTTTCTTACCAACACCAGAAACCATCTGAATCATTTCGCCGTTGCTTTCATCAGCCACTTGGGTAAAAGAAACAGCAACAGTTAGCGTTTCACCAGGAACTGCATCAGGAGACAACTTGATTAAGACTTTAACCATAACATCTTTCCGACCAAAAGGGACAAGATATTTATCGCTTTCGTTAAGTAGCTTAGCAATATCTGCACCTTCAGTAACTTTAGCTAGCAGAGCGATATCTTCCCCGCCGGCCATATTCTGTAATTCTAAATCAACTATCTTCTCTTCACCAGGATGAAGGTTAAGAGGATTAGTGTCCCAATATGCTGAGGTTACTCCAAACCCTTGAACTAAAGGAGTGAGCAATACTACACTTATGATAAATGCAATTATTTTTTGTAGATTAGCCATGCTATTTTCCTCTCTAACTTACTGCTATAATCCATGGATCAGTGTATGCTGCTGAAGTATCATAAGTCTGTCTGGAGATTATTGTTGGTACCTGCCTGATACAGAAGAATAGATCTTCTTGTCCCGTTCCATCATTTCTACTATAATTTCCTGCACTAATATTTGCGGTTGTAACTGGCGCAGCAGTCTTGTTAATCATCGAAGTGCCGTTACATTCCTTGCATCCATCCCCAGCACAGCTTGGTGAGCCATTGACGGCATGGATACTGAAATTTCCGACTCCGATGAAGTCAGAAGTGGTAGTCAAACCATATAGATCGTATGCGGTTATGGAAACACCGCCAACGTCGATGTCATCGTTACCACTATTGTTAATTCTAATCGGATCAACATTTGAAGTCCGGTTAGTTGTTCCTAGTTCTAGGCTTGGCCAGGTTAACGCCGTGGGAGTCATATCCATTGATGTGGTTGACTGTATTTGAAAAGTAGAAGTACTATTTTCAGCATATACCCCAGCCGTATCATTGATAGATGCATTAATGGTCCAATTGGCTGCTTGAGCAAAGTACCAGACGGTTACATTACAGTTGTAGGTAATACTAGTGCTGCTGGTTTGCAGGAAGGGAGAGCAAGTAACATTGTTACTAGTATTATAATTATCAGGTGCACCAGTATAATTTATTCTTACTGTCGCCGAGTTGTTATTGATGGTTTGCCACCCATCAGCATCAGTGACGTTAAACTTAAAGGCAAAGAGGGCAGTGCTTCCTGCACTAATAGTTTGCGGACCAACCGCAGCGACAAAGTTGACCTGTGGTGCATTGTTGATAGATACGGAAAGCGTAGTGGTTGAAGAGGTAGCTGCGCCAGTAATGCCATTCCAAAAGCCTGACGAAGAAAAGAAACCTTGCAGGACTGGAAGAAATACTATAACTCCCATCACTGTCAAAATAACAAAAAGAAAAACAAAATACCTGTATACTCCTCTGTTCTCCATCTCCTTTTTCACATTGGAGAAAGATTAAAATAAGTATATAATACTTTTCTTTTTTTGGCACAATCCAGAAAGGAATAAATAAGTATAGGGAAGTTTGAAAAATAGTAATTTTGATGAATAGTCATTTTGTTTCATGTCAAAATTACGACTATTTTGGATTCTCTTGAGAACTTTGCAGGTAAATAATCTAATTTTGCACAGTTCTCATTAGCTATGATCAACTTACCGCGACTGTCCAGACTTTGCTTGAAAGTCCTGCGGTGTTATAGGTCTGCCTGGTAATCCCTAATGGTACGGTTCGTAAGCAGACGAATAATTCTTCCTGTCCGCTGGCTTGGTTATTGGTATTGATACTGTTGTTTCCTCTGGTGATGTTGGCGGCAAAGATAGCCTGTGGAGCAGCTGCGCCGCTGGTGCCGTTGAACATCTGTGTACCGTTGCATTCCATAGGGCCGCCACTTCCAGTGAAATTAACCGCGGAGATACTGAAGTTCTCGGCATTGATGAAATCAGTGGTTATCGATGTACCCTGTAAATTGTATCCTGCCACAGTTATGCCTCCTACTGCTATATCTGTGTTTCCAGTGTTGTTGATAATCAGCGGATCATTGTTTGAGGTCTGATTAGTTGTTCCTAATTCTAAGGTCGCCCAAGTCAATGCCGTTGGATACATATTCATGGCCGTGGTTGATTGTATTTGAAAAGTAGTGGTAATATTTTCAGCATATACACCTGAAGTATCGTTAATAGATGCATTAATGGTCCAATTGGCTGCTTGAGCAAAGTACCAGACTGTTACATTACAGTTGAAGGCAATACTAGTGCTGCTGGTCTGAAGGAAGGGAGAGCAAGTAACATTGTTGCTAGTATTATAGTTATCAGGCACACCCGTATAATTTATTCTTACTGTCGCCGAGTTGTTATTGATGGTTTGCCACCCATCAGCATCAGTGACGTTAAACTTAAAGGAAAAGAGGGCAGTGGTTCCTTCACTAACG
>Ga0080064_1002390_pt1 | contig 32131 bp, 41 predicted proteins | sample Subgrocontami54m_FD_69260 | JGI IMG/M metagenome (GOLD analysis project Ga0080064, IMG submission 69260) | Subsurface groundwater microbial communities from S. Glens Falls, New York, USA - GMW46 contaminated, 5.4 m (SPADES assembly) (version 2) ...
GCGTTGCGGCCCTCCGCCCAGGGCATCGAGCGCCGCAGTACGAACGCCTCGGGCGTGAAGCTCTCCTGCGCGGTCCGCTTCACGTGCGACGACGCGGGCGCATCCGCGAGCTCCTCGTTGTCGCTCCTGCGCCGCCCGATGGCATTGTCCTGGTCCGCGCCAGGCATCGCTTCGAAACGCTCGAACTCGTGCAGCCATTGCTGGACCGCCACGAAGCTCGATCCGTCCAAGCCCTCGCCCTGCCCCTGCACCACCGCGGCCGCGATCGCGTCCTCCCCCTTCGGGTTCTCGGTACCGTCCTCGTAGCCGGTGAGGTCGCGGCCGCCCTCGTGCCTGAACGCGTCCAGCGAGTGCTCGAGTCGAAACGCGGGCGAGAGCGCCGCGCCGATCCGCCTGGACCGGAGCAGCAGCTCCCCGCGGTCCTCTCCCCTCAACCAGCACCAGAGCGCGAAAGGCGTGGAGGGAACTTCGAATCCCCGGCCTGCGATTCCGGGCGGGGTGCGCAGCCCCGGGATCTGCGCATCGAGCGCGCGCGTCAACGATTCCCCGAACCCGACCACGGTCTGACGGCCCTCGGCGATCTCGCGCAGCAGGCGCAGGCAGCTGCGCGCCTCAGCCGCTTCAGCGAGCGAGAACGCCAGATACCGCGCGAGCGGCGGTACCGGCTCCAGTATCCCAGGCTGGAGCTGGCTCATGAAACCTCCTGAAATCGACGGTGCGCGACGCGAGCGCCGCGCTTGCGAACAGGCTGTGCGCGATCGGCCGCGGCGTCAAGCCGGTCGGGTCACGCGATCGCCTTCGCGGCGAGAAATTCGCCGTTGCCTACGGGCACCAGGCTGGTCGCGAACTCGGGATCGGCCTTCACCAGCGCGACGAAGGGTGCGATCTCCGCCGCGTGAGAGGTGGCGTTGTCCACGACCAGCAGGCCGCCCGGGCGCAGCACGCGCTTCAGGTTCGGCCACCAGCCGGGGTATTCCGGGCGCTCCGAATCGAGGAAGACGAAATCGAAGGCGCCGTCCACGCTGCCTTCGAGCACGCGTCCCGCGTCCTCGCACAGCAGCGAGATGCGGGAATCGAGGCCCGAGCGCTCGAAATTCTTCGACGCGAGCCCCGCCTTGTGCCCGGACAGCTCCACCGTGGTCACCGACCCGCCGATCGCCGCTGCGGCGCTCGCGAGCCACAGCGTCGAGTAGCCGTTGGACGTGCCGATCTCGAGCACGCGCCTGGCGAGCGTCCCCCGCACCAGCACCGCCAGGAATTCGCCGGTGTCGCGGGTGATGTTGAGCATGCGCCGGGGACGCTCGGCGGTCGCGCCGTCGTTCGCCTTGCCGAAGCGCTCGAGTTCGTCCAGCAGACTGCTCAGTGCGACGTTCACGCGAGCTTGGCGCCGCGATCGAGCAGCAGCGCGCGCAGCACCGAGCGGTGGCAGCGAAGCTCGTTCTCGCAGTAGCACCCGACCGAGAAATTCGTCTGGTGCGACAGGGCGGCCAGCAGGTCGAGGACGCGGCCGTTCTCAGCGCGGCCCATTTCGGCCCGATAACGCCTTTCGAACGCGCGCCATCCGCGCTCGTCCTCGACCGCGTGGCCGGCCTTGAGCAGCTCCTCGCTGGGCGCGAGGTTCGGCAGCCAGACATCGTAGAAGTCGCGGCTGGCGAATTCCGCTTTCGGAACGCCCCTCGGAGGCCTCCTCACCGTGCCGATGCGCAGGCCCTCGTCCGGAACCCGCGGAGTTCCGAGCCTCACCACGTAGATCGCCATCGAATGATTTTCCCTCGAGATTGAAAATATCCGCCCGCGCAGGCCGAAGTCACGCGCGCCCGCCGCCACGGCGGGCCCGCTTCTTCGACCAGACCGAATGCACTTTCTTCACCTCCTCGACCCAGCACTTGAGAATGTCGGACACTTTGCGCCCGCGGTGCTTGGCAAGCTCGAAGAACCCGGGGCCGGGCTGCATGTCGCCGCTCTTGTGAACGACGATCACGCTCAGCAACCCGCGGCCGGCCTCGTCTTCCTCGCAGGAAATCTGCGCTATCAGCTCGAACAGGCGCTTGTCGTGGGCCGCCAGGTGAACGGCCTTGATCTTCGACGCGAGGTCGGAATACGGGATCATGCCGCTCACCCTTGCCGCTGCGATCATCAGCTCGCGCGCCTCCTGCTTCGCGGCATCCCATTCGGCCTGAGAAAACCCGTAAGTGGACATGTCGACCCTCCCTGGGCGGCCCGTTTCAGGATGGTGGCCCCTGCTGTTCGACCGGCGCCGGATCGGCGGGACTCATCCCGCTGCCGCCGGAGACAGTCCACGTTCACCCCTGCATAGTTTGCGCAGGGAAGGCAGCCCTTGTCCACTGCGCGCGCCGCCGCGACTCCGCCTCGCCCGGGGCTTGACAGACTGAAACTTCAAGTGACAGAATGACACCTGAAGTAAACGCAAGCTGAGCGCATCAGCATTTCATCGAGCTCCGGTTCCCGGAGCGGCAGGGCGAGCCGCCCTGCATCCAGGTCATCGGCATGTCGTTCCGGCCTTGCGGCGCGCGCCGCGAAGGCGGACGGGCTTCCCAAAACCGCCGCGCTTTGGAAAGCCCGATCCGGGCCCAGGGTTCTTGTCAGTCCATTGCGGACTGCGGAAGGCAAGCTGGGCCGCACCAGCATTATTCAACTTCCCAACCGGGATGCCTCATCCCGGAAGGGCATGGGTCATCCATTTTTCAAAAGGAGAGACTCATGTTTGCAGACCAGCGTCGTGCCAGGGCCGTTCTGATCGTGCTCGCCAAGGAGGATCCCACGTGGTTCCTCGAGCAGCTCTACAACGCCGCGGCTGACGGGAAACTCGAGAGCGGGGAACTGGAGGACCTGAACTACCTGGTTCGGATCGCGCGCGACGCGCCCGGGTACGACCCGGTGAACGACGCGCTGCTCCGGGGAAAGCCGCTCTAGGGTTCAGTGCGCGGGAGCGGAGTACGGGGGCACCATTCCCCGCCTCTCCGCCTCGGCATAGATTCTTCGCAGAAGTGACGACTCGGCGGGGAGCGACTCGACCCATAGTGCGAGCAGCTCGCCCAGCTCCTCCTTCGTGTAGGAGCGCGCGGGATCGCCGCCCGCCATGGCGATCACGTCTGCACGAAATTGGTCAGGGACCTTGCTCATTCACGCCTCGCTTTTATCGTAGCACGCAAAGCTGGATCGCTAGCCGCCCTGACGATCGTGGCCCCGGGAAACCGGGATTCAAACCCTGCGGGGGAGTTCATCTCCCCCGCGGGCGATGGCTCCTCGCAGTCTCAGGAAAGGAGCCATCCCATGGCAAGACTGAAGATGACATCGGCCGGGCTGGAGGCTCTCGCCAAGGAGCTGCGCGTCGCCGGCACAGGCGGCGCGGCGTTCCTTGCGACCTCCGGCGTCCTGGCGGCAAGCAGGACGGCGCTGGCGTTCGGCGCGGTGATCTGGGCGCTGTTCCAGGGACTCGCGCTGCTGGTGGCGTCGATACGGATCGACGATCCGTCTTGACCCCAACCGCCGCCCATCGACACGCAAGTTCGCCTCCCCGCAAGGGGAGGCGAATCGGCGCGCGAAGCGCGTGGGCGGATTACTGTGCGAATCAACGAGTCTGTACGATACAACTCTATGCGCCGCCGTTTATTTCGACGAATTTCCCGACAACCATATCGACCAAGTCTTCGTCAACATGCCGTACTTTGCCATCTGCGCCATAGAACGGCCTGCTGAAATGTCCGCTAACCCAGCGAAAGAATTCGAATGAAGGGAAATAGACTAGTTCCGGATGATTCTTCAAGACAATCTCCACAGCCGATCTCAGAACCGACTTTGAAATGCAATCCGCAATCATCGGCGAGTAATCGAATTTCGCAAAGTTGAGGGGCACCGGGGATAGCGTGACAAAAATCTTCAACGCCTTATTGAGCTTGACCAAGCCATCCAGGATGGACTCGATCCATGAAGCGTGTTGATCGACACTCGGGAAAACCGATCGGTAACTGGAAAACCTTCGCGCATCTACACTTAGCGAAATATTGCCCTGCTCATTCACCCAGACAAATCCGACGCCAATCGTAAGAATGAACACCTTGCAGGACTGGACTGACTCGACAATCGCTTCGCGCCGGCTCAGCAGAGATTCTTTGTCCGTGCCCACAAGACGAGCCACTTCGCCCAGGAACTCGGAATCACGCCCTTTCACAAAGTAGTCTATGAAAGCCCAGTTCACCAAGGGGGAGTTCTGGGTTTCTGATAGAGAAAGATGGACAGCCTCGTGACCTAGCTTTAGTAGGGCACTGCTCACGTTTCCGGCAAAACATGAACCCATGGTTGCGATCTTTGTGGGCGCCCGAAACAGTTCCGTTCTGGGTATATGCCTAACGAGATCGTCAAGTGCGGAATCAAGTGACGAGAAATCAATCTTCTTGTATTCCCTGGGTTTCACGCAAATTCCCTTCTGCAGTTTGCCTTACGCGTCACGCAATAACACCGCTGATTTCGTGCACCCGACCAGTCCGCCGTTGGTTCGTACGATCAGGACCCTGCAGCGATTCAGGTCGACGATCAATTCAACAATTATGGGCAGGCCCGCCCCGGTTGTCGAATGTCGAGCGAATGCCTGAATGGGCAATTCCTGGTAGTGGCTGCCGAAGCTGGACGAGCGGGGGAAAGCGGAATCAAGAACTAGTGCTGCTCGCGTTGCGCGATGACGCTAGCGGTTTGAGTAATTCAGAGCTTCCTTAGCGCCTCTCCATTGACACGACACTACAGCGGTTTCACGGAGACCCATAGACGGAGATAGCCTGGCTAGGTAACCGCACTCGCTCAGCACGCGCGCCCATGCGCATCGAGCGCGCATTACTGGATTTTCACGCACGCAAGGGCGAAGTTCTGGCCGCAGTTGACCCCGGTGCCGTCGAGCGCCCCGAAGGTGCCGCCCGGAGTGAATTTCACCGCTGTTTGGCCCTGGCCGGAGTCGCCGCTCGTCCAGTTCGAGCAGTTGCTGGCCCCCGGATAGTGAGCCCACAGCGCAGGTGCGGCGTTACCCGTCGCCGGCACTCCTATACAGGAGGCCATCTCCCATATACTGGCGAGTCTCCATCCCGTTCCAAACTCCGCGGCGCACTTCGCGTCAGCTCCGGTGAGGCCACCGAGATTCCCAGCGTATGTGCCTCGGGTCGCCCCGAGGCAAGCGCCGCCACCACCTCCCGTTGCCTGGATGATCACCGTAGGCGGCTGTGTCACGGCGTTCTGGTTCGTTTTGGCGACCGCGCCCGTGGGGTTCTGAGTACCGGAGTACGTGGTACTACCGTTTACGGATTTCACCGTGATGGATCCGTTGTTGGTTTGCTTGCCGGCCTCCCAAGTCCACTGGTAGGGGCCTGCCGCCCACACGGCGCAGGGAAGGAACAGCCATACCAATGTCAGACCAAGACATTGCATTCTGCCTCCCGTCACATCAACTTACCGAGCCTTTACGCACGCGACGGCACCCTTGCTGCCACAAGAAACGTTGAACGAGAAATCCATCGCGCTATGACCCTAGTCCAGCGTGAAATAGAAGACCGCGCCCTTGCCGGGTTCGGAGTCCCCGCGAATGCTGCCTCCGTGCCGCTGCACGATGCGCTGCGCGATCGCAAGGCCCAGACCCGTTCCCTCGAACTCTCGTTGCGAGTGCAGGCGGTGGAAAGGCTCGAACAGCGCGCCGGCGTACTTCATGTCGAAGCCCGCACCGTTGTCGCGCACGAAATACCAGGAGCGGCCGCCGTGCTCGGTCCGGCCGAGCTCGATCACCGCGCTTTCCGCCTTGGAGGAAAACTTCCACGCATTGCCCAAGAGGTTCTCGAGCAGCGTGCGCACCAGCCAGGCATCGGCGCGCACGCGCAGGCGGGGTTCGATCTTCCCGGTCACGGTGCGCCCCGGGTTCTGCTCCCTGAGGTGCTCGAGCACGGATGCCGCGACGGCGCTCAAGTCGCACCAGACGAACCTCACCCTGTGACGCGAGACGCCGCTCATCACGCAGAGCGCCTGCAGGAGCGCGTCCATGCGCCGGGCCACGCTGTCCACGCGCTGGAGCAGCTCCACTGCTTCCCGCGGGAGAACGTTCCCGAAACTCGAGACGATCAGCGAGACGTACCCGCGCATCTGGCGCATCGGGGCCCTCAGGTCGTGCGAGGCGGCCTCCGCGAAGGTCTCCGCGTCCTCGAGCGCCTCGACAATCTGCTTTGCGCTCACCCGCCCGTGGCGGCTGCCCTTCGCATCCCCTTGCCCGCGTTCGCCGTCGCTGCGCACGCACAGGTCGTTCGCCGCGGTCCGCCGGTCCGGCTGCCAAGCGTCGGCACCGGGCATCGGGGCCGGTGCCGGCACCAGTCTGTCGCAGGCGGCGGGACCGGACTTGGTGCCGATTGCGAGCGGCGTGTCGCCGAATTCGTTCATTTGCGTCTCCTGGTCGCGCGGCACCGATCATTCGCCAACACGCATGATGAAGAACCGGAAATCAATGCACTACCGCGAAAAACGCGCCCGCACCGCGTTTTTGGCCCGTTACAGATCGCGCCGCGGCCGCAATAATCCGTTTGTCGCCACTGGGGCGAGTCGAAATCGAGACAGCCGAGTTGAAGCTGACACACACGCCGGCCCGCTCTGCGCCGCGATCAGCGCGTCCGTACGACGCTCCCCGCGCGCGGCGTACGGGCAGCGCGGAAATGATGTCATTGGCATGAGGATCGGCACGGATATTGCCTATGACGCAGGCATAGCGGGAGGCGTCGCTGCCCCCGTCGCCATGACGGTGCCGGACACCGTGTCGGAGGAACAGGCGGCGGGGACCACGCAGCTCGAGCGTGCGGCAGGGCGGGTAACAATGGGGCATGCGAACCCCGCCGCCTCGCGGCAGTGGCGGCGCGCGATCGACGCGCGGACGTGAACCGCAAGCAGAGGGGGGAGACTTGTGCTTTACCATCGAAACGGTACCGCCGGTTCCGGCCGGCTGTTCGACTCGCCTGAAGACTCGGCGGGTGCGCTGCTGCTGTTCGCCCATCTCAACCAGGCGAAGGCCGCGCGCCTGCGCCGCCTCGCCGAAAAAGTGCTCGCGCGCAGGGAGCCCAGCCCGCTGGAGATCGCCCTGGCGCGCGCCGAGCTGATCCGGCTGCGCCCCAGCGCGGCCATCGTCCAGGCCTTCGACCGGACGGTCGGCGGCTGATCGGGGCCAGACCATCGGGAGCCACGCCCGCGGCGTCGAGGAGAATTTCCGCTTGAGCCTGCTCGTCCCCTCGCCTGAACCTCCGCCGTGCGCCTCGCGCCGAGCGTTGCTACGCTCGGCCGCTTCCCTCGCCGGCCTCCTCGCGCTGCCCGGACCGGCGAGCGCTCAGCAGCCCATCGCGAGCCCCGCGTTCTGGGACCTGCCCAGGACGCTGTGGCTGCGCCGCGCCGCGACCGGCGAGGAAATCCGCGAGACCTACTTCCACGACGGGCGCCTGCAGATGCGCGGCTACGACCGCGTCTGCACGCTCCTCAGGGACGTGCGCACGGGGCAGGCGGTGCAGATGCACGCCGTCCTGCTCGACATCCTGCGCGGCGTGCAAGGCTGGCTCGAAGGCTACGGCTACCTGAGCCCCATCATCGTCAATTCGGGCTACCGATCACCCGGGACCAATGCCATGACCGAGGGTGCCGCGCTCGGCTCCATGCACTTGCGCGGCCGCGCGGCCGACATCCGGGTGCCGGGCGTGCCCACGGATTACCTGGCGAGGCTCGGGCTCTACCTGTCGGGCGGCGGCGTGGGCTTCTATCCGGCAAAGGGCTTCGTGCACGTCGACTCGGGCCGCCTGCGCGCGTGGCGCGGCTGAGTCCGGCCGGCTTTGCGCCCCGGTCCGGATTACGCGGGGAGCACCAGTTGCGTTTGCGTGACGACCGCGCACAGCTTCCCGGCTTCGGACCTCACCAGTGTCTGCCAGACCATCGTGGTCCTGCCGCGATGGAACGCCGTGCACTCGCCGGTGACCGTGGACCCCGCCGGCGCCGCGCCGAGAAACTTGGTGCTCGACTCGATCGTGGTGGTGCGGGCCCCTTGGGGAAGGTTGAGGAACGTTCCCACCGCGCCCAGCGTGTCGGCGAAGGCCATGAGCGCGCCGCCGTGCAGGATCTCTCCCGTCGTGCAAAGGTCCGCACGCACCTTGAGCGTGGCGACCACGCGATCGGGCGTCGCCTGCGAGATTTGCACCCCTATGAGCCCCGGGAAAAGCGGCGCGAGCACTGCCTGGATCGATTCTGCGGTAATCACGGTTTCCTCCTCATGAGCGCAGCGTGGCGACGAGACGCTTCGGATGGCGCAGCAGATCCAGCGCGTCGAGGACGCCCGGTGACACGACGTCGGCGCTCGCCAGCGCCTCCGCGGAACCGCCTTCCCTCTGGATCACGGCGATACCGAGCGCAGCGGCCTCGAGCATCTTGCGGTCGTTGCGCCCGTTGCCGATCGCGACCACTGTTTCGGCGCCGAGCCGGGAAACGAAATCGCGCTTCGCTTCGGCCTGGGACCCGGTCGGGATGATGGTCAGCTCGACCGGCAGCCCGGCGAGCTCGCGTGCGGCGAAACCGAAGGTATCGGCGGTGACGACGTGGATCCGGATGCCGGAGGACAGCGCCGCAAGCGCCTTGCCCGCGCCGGGCAGGAGCTTGCCGTCCTGCGCGAGCGTGCCGTTGTAGTCCAGCACGAGGTGGGCGAGCCCGAGGCTGCGAAAGCCGGGGATGTCGATCCTGATCACGCCGGCTGCCGGGGCATCCCGCTACCGATCCTGCGGGCCGATGGCAAGGTGGGGGTTCCACGCCACCTCCCATAGATGGCCGTCGGGATCGGAGAAGTAGCCGGTATAGCCGCCCCAGAACGCGTCCTGGGCGGGCTTCACCAGCCGGGCGCCGGCGCCGACCGCCTGCTCGAGCACCCGGTCCACCTCCTCGCGCGAGGAGACGTTATGCGCCAGCGCGAAGCCTTCGAACCCGCTGCCGGCGGCCGGCACGGTGGCATCCTCGGCGAGCGCCGCGCGCGCATACAGCGCAAGCCAGGTTCCATCGAGGGGAAAGAACGCCACGTCGGCGTCCATGGCCTTGCGCGGCAGGCCAAGGCCGATTTCATAGAAGCGTATGGCCCGAGCCAGGTCGCCGACACCCAGCGTGATCATGCTGATCCTCGGTTTCACTGTTTTCTCTCCGCCAGAGGAATCCCCGAACGGCGCTCGCCGAACTCGAGGCCCGCCATGCGCAAGCCGAAGTTCATACTTGGGCATCAAATGCCGAGAAATGGTTCGCAAGGTGCATGGCGTGCGCCCGCTCGTATTCCGACCTGGTCAATTCTCCATACGCGAAGTGAGGGCGCAGCGGCTCCCTGCTGCTTCGAAAATCCTGAACGGCCCGCTGCAGCCGCGCCGCGGCCGGGGCCGCATCGATGGTCGCGTCCAACGATGGGGCGCCCGGGATCTGTTCGGCGAGGTCGTGGGTCATGCGTCCGCGCCAGGAAAATACGCCGAATGCGGCCGCGCCTATCGTGTGCTGAAACAAGGGTGACTTGGCCTGGGGAAATCCCGTCATGGAGTATTCGATGCTCTGGGCGCAATGGATCAGCGTCTGTGGCCATGTCCAGACAGCGGAGCGCTTCAGGACGGCCGGCTTCGCCAAACGGTCCAATTCATGGAGCGCGTCATCCAGAGACGTGAACACCAGGCGACGATCGACGATGGAGGCGTCCGTACAGCCGGAAGCGCCCACCGCGAGCAAGCCTGCGCCGGCCCATCCGACTGCCGAAATGAAGAACCTTCTGCGCGAGGAATCGTTCTGGATGGTCATAGACTCCCTCCGATCTTGACCTGCTCGCAACCGGGTTCGGGGATGCTTGACGCGCGTCCGCTCGACCCGAAGTCAAGCATCCGGATGCTCCTCCTGGAACCGCTCTTCGGCCTCGACCAGGTGCCGCAAGAGAACATGAGAAATGACGTTGATGCCGATGCCGCCGAACATCGCGGGCAGCAGATAGAGCGCCAGCGATATCTCGGACAGGAATACCGCGTCATCGGCGAGGGACGGCGTGAGCTTCGCCGACGCGGCCAGGCTCTGCAGAAGGTAGACGTCCAATCCGGCGATCACGACGAGCGCGAACCCGAGAATCAGCACCGTATAGCGTGAGATGGCCCGCTTCGCGAGCAGTACTCCGTAGATACCGAGGGGAAGTACGACCGAAAACACAACCAGCAGCCAGAACTTGATCTCGGTGAAAACTGTCGCGCTCATGAGCGATGTGAAGATGGCGATGATTTTCGTTCGCACTCACCCGCGCGCGCAGCTCTTGCGGCCCCGGTATCGGCGGAAGGCTTGGCCGTCATTTCCAGCAAGGCTTCACCCTGATGTCGTGCGACTCAGTTGCCGGCGCGCATGGATCAGTATCGCCGCATGGACGCCCACCGCACCTGCCACAATCCGAACGCTCCCAGCGGAATGAACAGGAAGGTCGCCGTGAGCGCGGTTGACCAGGACTGCGTGAGCATAGGCGCCAACAGGAGCAGCAGCACGCCTGCCAGTACCCCGCCGTACACCCAATTGTCGACAAGCCTTCCAATCATGAAATAGGCTCCCGGGCATTGGTGGCGCCTGGTGTTCACGCCCACCGGCGCGCTGCCGCAATGCGTGCTCAAGGTGCGATGCTTCGCGCGCGTCCGCGTGGGGCGAACTGTTCGGCGACATTGTAAATAAGTGTCGGCCTATTAGACACCCGGCGTACGGACTCTGTCATCCGCCCCCTCGATTCAACCGTTTAGCGTACGGAAGAATGGATAGCAACAGCCTCCAAGACGACGAGTGGGGAGGAAGCGTGGCCGGATTTGCTCCTGTGTTGTTCTTCCTTGCGGCGGCGTTGGCCGCCTCGGCATGTGCGGCGGCTCCGGCCGGCGTCGCTTCCCCGTCCTGGCGCATAGGCCCGCACCACCACGCCCGCGTTCCGGCGCTGCGCCCTTCCGGTGTCGCGCCGCAGGCGGTGTTCCGGCACCAGCGGAATCGGCACGCGGTCCTGGTCCTCCCCGTCGTCACGACCTACGTGGTGATCCCGGCCCCGGTCCCGTCGTCGGCGCCCGTGGTGGCCGCGCCGTATCCCTACGACGTCGCGCCGCCGGCGTACGCCGGGGACGAGCTCGGGCATGCGAGGACGCGGAACTGGAACTGGACGCCGGTCGAATCGGTGGTGGCGCTCGCCGGAGGCGGCAAACTGCGCTCTTACTGCACCGAGCTGGGCGCGTATTACCCGGAGGTCGAGGCCTGCCCCTCGCCGTGGCTGAAGGTCCTTCCCTGAGCCGGGATCAGTCGGCCGAGCGCGCGACGCGGATGGTGTGGCCGCCGGATTTCTCGTCGCGCGTGAGCAGGACGAGGCCGCGCTTTTCGGCCTCCTCGAGAAGATCGCTGAAGGCGCGAAAGCCGTAGTAGCTCTCGTTGAAGCCGGGCTTTCTGCGCTTCAAGGCCTGCTTCACCATCGAGCCCCAGACCTTTTCCTCCTCGCCGCGTTCGGCGGCGAGCGCCTCGACGGTCTCGACGATGAGCTCGAGCGCCTCCTGCTTCCTTGCCTCGGCGTCCTTCTTCCCGTCCTTCTTCTCCTCGGCGCCCTTCTTCGCCTCGCCTTCCTTCTTCGGTTCGCCCTTGACCGTGCGCTCGGCGGACTTCTTGGCGCGGCGCTTCTTCGCCTCGTCCTCGCGCACCAGGTCGTCGTAGTAGATGAACTCGTCGCAGTTGGCGATGAGGAGATCGGAGGTGGAATTCTTCACCCCGATGCCGATCACGGTCTTCGCGTTCTCGCGCAGTTTCGACACCAGGGGCGAGAAATCCGAGTCGCCGCTGATGATGACGAAGGTGTCCACGTGCGCCTTGGTGTAGCACAGGTCCAGGGCGTCGACCACCATGCGGATGTCGGCGGAGTTCTTGCCCGACTGGCGCACGTGCGGGACCTCGATCAGCTCGAAGGAGGCCAGGTGCATCACCGACTTGAACTCCTTGTAGCGCTCCCAGTCGCAGTAGGCTTTCTTGACGACGATCGAGCCCTTCAGGAGCAGGCGCTCCAGCACGCGGCTGATATCGAATTTCTCGAAGCGCGCGTCGCGCACGCCGAGGGCGATGTTCTCGAAGTCGCAGAACAGCGCCATGTTGCGGGTTTCCGGCTGGCCGGCCATGGTGTTCTCCCCGGGGGACGGCACAATGCTAGCAGAGGCAACGAAAAAGGGGCCGGAGCAGCTTCGCTCCGGCCCCCTTCTCAAGGGACGCGCGAGGGGAAGGGTCCCCTCGCGGCGTATCCTGGGCTTAAACCGCCTTGAGGTTGGTCGCGGCGGTCTTGCCGCGCTCGCTCGTGACGTCGAAGCTGACTTTCTGCCCCTCGGTCAGCGTGCCCAGACCGGAGCGGTCGACCGCGCTGATGTGAACGAACACGTCCTTTGAACCATCGCTCGGGGCGATGAAACCGAATCCCTTGCCGGGGTTGAACCATTTAACAGTACCGGTAGCCATTTTGGCCTCCTTGAATCATGACGATAAACGGCCGCGTAAAAGCCACGCAGCCTTGAACAACCTGAAGTAAGTGGATTGTCTCAGTAGAGCGCTCGGAATCGGGCGGTAGCGGAAGGCAGGCCAAAACCTAGATTGCCTGCCGAGCATGCACGTAACCCTCGACAATGTCAAGCAAAATCCGGTGGGACGGCGCGCGGTCTCCGGATCAGACGATGTTGAGATGTTCGATGCCGCTCGTGATGTCGCGGTTCTTCGCTTCCTTCGAGTGCAGCTTGATCGACAGGCGCAGGTCGTTCACGCTGTCGGCGTTCCGGAGCGCGTCCTCGTAGGTGATCTTGCCCAGCTCGTACAGGTCGAACAGCGCCTGGTCGAAGGTCTGCATGCCCAGTTCGCGCGACTTCTTCATGATCTCCTTGATCTCGTGCACCTCGCCCTTGAAGATCAGGTCGGCGATGAGCGGCGAGTTGAGCATGACCTCCACCGCGGCCGCGCGGCCCTTGCCCTCCTTGAGCGGGATGAGGCGCTGCGACACCAGCGCGCGCAGATTGAGCGAGAGGTCCATCAGCAGTTGGGCGCGGCGCTCCTCGGGGAAGAAGTTGATGATGCGGTCCAGCGCCTGGTTGGCGCTGTTCGCGTGCAGCGTCCCCAGGCACAAGTGGCCGGTCTCGGCAAAGGCCACGGCGTGCTCCATGGTTTCCCGGGCGCGGATCTCGCCGATCAGGATCACGTCCGGGGCCTGGCGCAGGGTGTTGTGCAGCGCGTGCTCCCAGGACAGCGTGTCCACGCCCACCTCGCGCTGGGTGATGAGGCAGTTCTTGTGCGGGTGGGTGTACTCGATCGGGTCCTCGATGGTGATGATGTGGCCGTAGGAGTTCTCGTTGCGGTAGCCGATCATCGCCGCGAGCGTGGTCGACTTGCCCGAGCCCGTGCCGCCCACCATGATCACCAGTCCACTCGATCGGGTCCTCGATGGTGATGATGTGGCCGTAGGAGTTCTCGTTGCGGTAGCCGATCATCGCCGCGAGCGTGGTCGACTTGCCCGAGCCCGTGCCGCCCACCATGATCACCAGTCCGCGCTTGGTCATGATCACGTCCTTGAGCACCGGCGGGATGCCCAGGTCCTCGAAATTCGGGATGGTGGTGGTGATCACCCGCAGCACCATGCCGATGTTGGCCTGCTGCACGAACGCGTTGACGCGGAAGCGCCCGATGCCCGAGGGCGCGATGGCGAAGTTGCATTCCTTGTTCGCCTCGAAATCGGCGGCCTGCTTGTCGTTCATGATCGAGCGCGCCAGTTCCGCGGTGTGCTGCGCGGTGAGCGCCTGGTTCGACACCGGGGTCATCTTGCCGTCGATCTTCATCGCCGGCGGAAATCCCACCGTGATGAACAAGTCCGAGCCCTTCTTCTGCACCAGCAGCCGCAGCAGGTCGTACATGAATTTTGTTGCCTGTTCTCTTTCCATACACGCCTCCGTTAATTCTGGTTTGCGACTCCGTTTGCTACTGCGTTTGCTACAGCGTCCCCGGGGGGCCTACGGGGGGTTCGGGAGGGCCCCGGCGCGGCAGCGCCGGGAGGGGCCTCGAACCCCCCGTTCCGAGTTTGCCGCCTTGCCCGAGTACGCGAATTAGTGTCCGTGTCTTACGTCCCCGGGAAATTGTCTTTATTCGCCGCCTTGCTGCGCGCCTCCGAAGCGGAAATCAGCCCGCGCTTCATCAACTCCTGCAGGTTCTGGTCGAGCGTCTGCATGCCGAACTGCATGCCGGTCTGGATCGCCGAGTACATCTGCGCGATCTTGTTCTCGCGGATCAGGTTGCGGATCGCCGGGGTGCCGATCATGATCTCGTGCGCCGCCACGCGGCCCGTGCCGTCCTTGGTCTTGAGCAGCGTCTGGGAGATGATGGCGCGGATCGATTCCGAGAGCATCGAGCGCACCATTTCCTTCTCGGCGGCGGGGAACACGTCGACGATCCGGTCGATGGTCTTCGCCGCCGAGCTGGTATGCAGCGTGCCGAACACCAGGTGCCCGGTCTCCGCCCCCGAGAGCGCGAGCCGGATCGTCTCCAGGTCGCGCATCTCGCCCACCAGGATCACGTCCGGGTCCTCGCGCAGCGCGCTTCGCAATGCATTGGAGAAAGACAGCGTGTGCGGCCCGACCTCGCGCTGGTTGATCAGGCATTTCTTCGATTCGTGGACGAACTCGATCGGGTCCTCGATGGTGAGGATGTGCCCGTACTCGGTCTCGTTCTTGTGGTTGACCATCGCCGCGAGCGTGGTCGACTTGCCCGAGCCCGTGGGCCCGGTCACCAGCACCACGCCGCGCGGCTGGTCGGAGATCTGTTCGAAGATCTTCGGCGCCTTCAGGTCCTCCAGCGACAGGATTTTGGAGGGAATGGTCCGCATCACCGCCGCCGCGCCGCGGTTCTGCACGAAGGCGTTGACGCGGAAGCGCGCGAGGCCCGGGATCGCGAACGAGAAGTCGCACTCGAGGTTCTCCTCGTAGTGCTTGCGCTGGCCGTCGTTCATGATGTCGTAGATCATGCCGTGCACGTCCTTGTGCTCCATCGGCGGCAGGTTGATGCGCCGGATGTCGCCGTGCACGCGGATCATGGGCGGCAGCCCCGAGGACAGGTGCAGGTCGGAGGCCTTGTTCTTGACGACGAAAGCCAGCAGCTCGGAGATGTCCATAGTCTGTCGCCTTGGGTGGGGGTGCGCCTCTAACGCCTTGATGATTATGGCAACAATACAGAACAACTTGCAAGCCGCGCCGTGAGCCTCGCCCGCGGCGCCCGGATTCCTAAAGTTTCTCCCCGAAAGTACGTAAATACTCGTGGTTGCCCATTCTTGGGCAATGAGGTGTGTTGGTGAACCTGGGGCCTGCAATGACCACCCATCGCGACTGCCACTCCTGACGGCGGGGCGGATCTCCCATGAAGAACTACCGGCTCGGACTGGCGATGCTGGCCGCCTCGGCGGCGGCGGTCGGCGTGATCGTCGCGCTGCTGCATGCGCATGGGCTTCCGGCGGTCCGCGATGTCCCGGACATCGTTTCGATTGCCCTGCCGGTATTCCTCCTCAGCGCCCTCACCTACTGGATGATCGGGCGCGAGACCCGGCTGCTCGCGCGGCTCGACGCCCGGATGGATGACGCGGGCAAGGCCTATGGACTGGGCGCGACCGATTCCGGGCCGGCGAGGGAATTCCGCGGCTTCATCCAGCGCGCCGACCGGTTCCTGCAACTCGTGAGCGCGAAAGTCCACGATCTGGACCAGCAGGCCCTCGAGGCACAGACCGCGAGCCGCTTGCATGTGTACAAGCACGAGAAGGCCGAAGCCGTCCTCGATGCGATTCCCGAGGGCGTGCTCGTGGTCGACCGTGCGGGCGTGCCCAGCTTCGCCAACCCCAAGGTCGAGCCCTTGCTGGGCGTGAGCCGCCAGGAATTGATCGGCCATCCGGCGCAGAAATGGTGCACGAACAAGGAAGTGCTGGGCCTGCTGATGCGCTTCACGCAGGCAATCGATCCCTCGGTTCACGCCGCCGGCATCGAGTTCTCGCCGACGGAGCATCCGGATCGCAGGACGTCGGTGTCGGTCTACCCGTTGCTCTCGCCGCGCGATCGCACGACCCTCGTCGGCCTGCTCGTCGTATTGCGCGACATCAGCCGGGAATACGCCGATAAGCAGGCGGGCGCGGAATTCGTCGCGCAGGTCGCCCACGAGCTGAAGACCCCGTTTGCCGTGCTCGCGGCCTACAGCGAACTTCTGATGGACTACCATGCGCTCCCCGAGGCGGAGCGGGTGAACGCCGTCAATGTGATACGCGACGAGGTCGAAAGGGCCGCCGGGCTCATCAACAACCTCCTGAGCATCTCGAGACTGGAAAACGGAACCCTGCCCGTCGTGCGCCAGCGCGTGAAGGTCCACGACCTGCTGCGCGGCAGCTTCGAGAGCATGAGCAAGAACGCGCAGACCAAGGGGGTGACACTCGAGCTGAAGATCCCGCCCGAACTAGGTTCCGCCCGTCTGGACAAGGACCTGTTCCGCATCGCAATCGACAATCTGCTCAGCAACGCGATCAAGTACAGCGACACCGGCGGCCGGGTGACGCTCGGCGCCGAGTACTTGGAGAACCAGCGGATGAGGATCGTCGTGAAAGACCAGGGCATCGGCATTTCCGCCCAGGATCGCGACAAGGTATTCGATAAGTATTACCGGTCCGGCAGCGAGCAAGTGAGCTCGCGCAGCGGGCATGGCCTGGGCCTCTACCTCGCCAGGCAGATCATCGAGATGCACCACGGGACGATCCAGGTCAGCAGCGAGCCGGGAAAGGGAACAACCTTCACGGTGGAGTTCGAAGCCCAGCACTCGCGCCTGGAAGAGGTGCCCCAGCCATGAACCCGAAACGCATTCTCGTCGCCGACGACGAGCCGAACATGCTGCGCGTGCTTACCCTGATCCTGCAGCGCGCCGGATTCGAAGTGCGGACCGCCAGGGACGGAAGGGAAGCGCTCGAATCGATCCTCGAGACTCCGCCGGACGTGCTTGTGACCGACATCCAGATGCCGCGCATGACCGGGGAGCAACTGTGCCGCGAGCTGGAGCGTCAAGTGCCCGGCCGCAGCTTTCCGATATACGTCATGACTTCCATGACCGACCGCGAGCACCGGTGCTGGTTGCAAGGAATGCGCAACACGGAATTTCTGGAAAAGCCCGTCAGCGTGCGCTCGCTGATCGCGAAGGTCGAAAGGCACTTCGCACAGGCCCAGGACGGAGGATCGGGCGATGCCTGAGACGGCGCTTTCCGAAATCGACTTTTCCCGGTACCAGCGCTGGCTGGACCGGGCGGTCTGGCACGGGCGGCCGATCAAGGTCTTCAATGCGGCCGGGAAACTTCTCTGGGGCGGCGACGGCGCGACCGACGCGGACCTGGGACGCCGCCTGGTCGAGGCGGGTGCAGGCGTCGCGGCGGAGTTTGGCCGCCTCGACATCGACGCGGGAAGCACGCTCCTGTACCGGCCGCTGCAGCTGAACGGGAAGGACCACGTGGGCTGGGTGGGGGTGGTCGCGGGCGATCGCGGCAATGGCGAGACGCCCCCGAAATTCGACCGGGTGGCCGACGCGTTCGACGATCTCGCGAGCGGGATCGTCGAGGAGGCCGCGCACAAGTCCGATCTGCGCAAGCTGACCGAGGAGCTCGCGCAGTGCTATGAAGAGCTGCGCCTAGTCTACGAGATCAATCAGCATGTCCAGGACCACGCCGGTCAGGACGTGAATATCTTCCAGGACCTGCTGCAGGCCACCGCGGAGCACATGAATGTTGACCTGGTGGCGTTCGTGCGGCCCGGAGACCATTTGTGCCTGTATGGCGGCACTCCGAGCCAAGCGATTCACAACCTCGACCTGGTGCTGGGCGAGTTGTCCGGAGACCTGTTCCGATTCGTCCACGCCTCGGGCGAGTCCATCGTGCTCAACGACGCCCGCGATCCCCGCCGGGCCTACATCCTGACCGACATGCCGTATCGGGTCCTCGCCTGCCCCGTGCGCAACGAACGCAAGGCGGATTCCATCGTCGTTCTGCTCAATCACATCCACAAGAGCCCGTTCACGAACAACGACCGCCGCCTGGCGGAAGTGGTCGCCAGCCAGCTCTCGAGCCTGGCCAAGAGCTACCTTCTCCTGCGCAACATGAGCCAGTTCACCGGGCAACTGGCGGCAGCGCTGGTGGAGGCGGTCGAGGCGAAGGATCCCTACACGCGCGGACACAGCGAACGCGTCAACGTCCTGTCGATGGAGATCGGCAGGGCGATGGGATTGCCCGAGGACGATCTGCAGGACCTCCACTGGGGGTCGCTGCTGCACGACGTCGGCAAGATCGGGATTCCCGACGCCATCCTGTGCAAGCCCGCACGGCTCACCGAGGATGAATACACCTTCATCAAGGTGCACCCGGAGCGCAGCTACGAGATCCTGCGTTACGTCGATCAGCTGAAGAACGCCATGCCGGGCGTCCGGCACCATCAGGAAATGTTCGACGGCAAGGGCTACCCGCACGGCCTCAAAGGCGAGAGGATCCCGCTGCACGCGCGCATCATCGCCGTCGCCGACACCTACGATTCGATCACGAGCTCGCGCGCCTACCGCCCCGGCAGGACGCACGAGCAGGCCATTGCCGAGATCGAGCGCGTCTCGGGTTCGCAGCTCGACCCGGTCATGGTCGAGGCGTTCAAGCAGATATGCGCCGCTGAGCCGCAGTGGCTGGAGCGATTCCGCATCCGGCGCGAAAATCCGTCGCCGGCCTGACATGGCGGAAGCGGTCGCACGCAGCAGCATCGGCGGCATCACTTACCTGGCGCCCGCCGGCTCCCTCGCGGACGAAGCGAACCGCGCGGCGCTTGCCGAGACGATCCGCTCGTGCGTCGGTTCGAACCGGATCCACGTGGTGCTCGATCTGGATCGCGTTTCCCTGGTCGACGGCAAGGCCGTCGAGTTCGTCCTGGAGGCGAACGAGCGGCTGACGTTCCTGGGCGGCACGCTCCAGTTCGTGAATACGCTGCCGCTGGTGAAGGACATTTTCGTCGCGACAGGCATCCTCGACGCGGAGTCCGACCCGGACCAGGGGCTCAACCTGGTGCACTCGGTCGGCAAGCGCCTGCCGCCGCCTAGGCGCAAACTCGGCGAAATCGCGCTGGAGATGGGGCTCCTGACCGAAGCGCAGTTGTCCGACGCGGTGCAGACGCAGTCGGCGACGCGCAGCCACCTGGGCCAGATACTGGTGGAAAGGAGGTTCCTCACCGAGGCCGCCCTGTTCAGGATCCTGAGCCGCCAGATGGGGATACCCTATCTCTCGCTCAGGCCCGGCCTGTACGAGCAGGCGGCGATCTCGCTGCTTCCTAAAGAGACCGCGCGCCGGCTGCAGGTGCTGCCGATGTTCAAGGTCCACGATACGCTCACGCTGGCCACCGCGGACCCGCAGGCGATCCCGGCCCTGGACGAGATCCAGGACATCACCGGCTGCAAGCTGCGGCTGGTGCTCGCCCTGCGCGGCGAGATCGCGAAGTTCCAGGGCGAGGCCTACCACGGCACCGATCTTTCCCCGGAACTGCTGGAGAACCTCGCGACCGACCTGGAGGTGGTCGAGCAGAATCAGATTACCGACGTCACCACGATCGACGAGATGGCGGGGACGAGCCCGGTCATCAACCTGGTGAACGGGCTGATCCAGCGCGCCGTGCGCGATGGCGCGAGCGACATCCACATCGAATGTTCCCGCAACAAGTCGATGGTGCGCTTTCGCATCGACGGTGTCCTCTACGAGGTCATGACGTTGCGCCCGGACCTGCATCCGGCAATCGTCTCGAGGCTCAAGGTGATGGCCAACGCCGACATCGCCGAACGGCGCATGCCCCAGGATGGCCGCATCCAGGTGATGACACAGGGGCGCGTGGTCGATCTGCGCTTCAGCTCGCTGCTGGGGATCTACGGCGAAAAGGCGGTGCTGCGGATACTGGACAAGAACCGGTCCATCCTCGATGTCGAGAAGATCGGCATGGTGCAGACCAACCTCGAGCTGTTCAAGAAGCTGCTCGGCCACAGCTACGGGCTGATCCTGGTCACCGGGCCGACCGGCAGCGGCAAGACGACCACCCTGTACGCGGCGATCAACTACCTGAAGAGCATCGAGAAGAACATCGTCACAATCGAGGACCCGGTCGAATACCAGCTCGAAATCATCAACCAGAACCAGGTGAACGAGGCGATCGGACTCGGGTTCGCCAAGATGCTGAAGCACATACTGCGGCAGGACCCCGACATCATTCTGGTGGGCGAGATCCGCGACCGCGAGACCGCGGAAATCGCCGTCCAGGCGGCCCTCACCGGGCACCTCGTGCTCTCGACGCTGCATACCAACGACGCCTTCGGGGCGCTCACCCGGATGATCGAGATGGGGGTCGAACCCTACCTGCTGTCCTCGGCCCTGATCGGGGTGGTGGCGCAGCGCCTGCTCAGGCAGGTATGCCCGTCATGCAAGACGACCTACCTGCCCCTGCCCGACGTCGCGGCCAGGCACGGCTGGACGGAGAGCGTCCGGCTGACCAAGGGCCGGGGCTGCCCGTCCTGCTACGACTCCGGCTACCGGGGCAGGATGGGTATCCACGAGCTCATCGAATCCGGCTCCGACCTGCAGCGGCTGATGATCAAGAGCCCGACCAAGGACGAGCTCCAGGCGTACGCCGATGCCAACCGCTTCCGGACCCTGCACGAAGACGGGCTGCAGCGCGTGCTGGAAGGACGCACCACGCTGGAAGAAGTCTCCCGGGTGATACACGCCTCGTAGGACCGGCCATGGCCATCGAACTCGGGCAAGCCGACACCGCGCCGAAGAGAGCCACCGCTCAGGCGCGTCCCCGATTGCGCCTGGACATGCGCATCCACTTGGGATCGGGCCGCATCGGCGTGACCGAGCGCATGCTCTTCACCGAGCGGCTGGCGCTGCTGCTGGAAACCGGGGTCAGCCTGGTGGAAGCGCTGAAGGCGATGCAATCGCAGACCGAGGAAACGCGACTCAACGAGATACTGGGCTCGCTCGCCAACGCGCTCAGCGAGGGCAAGTCCTTCTCCGCGGCGCTGTCGCGCCACCCCCAGATGTTTCCCCAGACCTACGTCAGCCTCGTCGCGGCGGCGGAGGAAGGCGGCTTTCTGCCCCAGGTGCTGCAGCAACTGCATTCCATGGATGAAAAGCACACCCAGATGCGCTCCGCCATCATGTCCGCGCTTTCCTACCCGGCCTTCCTGATCGTGTTTTCGATCGCGGTCGTGATCTTCGTTCTGGTGGTGATCTTCCCGAAGTTCCAGAACCTGTTCGAATCGATGCATGGGGACCTGCCCAAGCCGACGCTCGTGCTCATGTTCGTCTCGGATTTCCTGCGCCATTACTGGCTGCAGACTGCGCTGGTGGCCGGCGCCGGGCTGTGGTGGCTGCTCACCTGGCTCAAGACCCCCGCGGGCGCGCTGCTCGTCGACACGCTGAAGATGCGCACGCCCCTCGTGAAGGACATTTTCGTCCAGATCTATCTCAGCCAGACGCTGGGCGCGATCGGCATGTCGCTCGCCAACGGCGTGCCGGTGGCCGTCGCGCTTAAGGCCTCCCGGGACATCGTGAAGAACGCCATCTTCGCCCGCTTTCTGGAGGGCATACGCGTCCACGTCAACGAGGGCCGGGGCGTGGCAGCCGGCTTCAACGAGTCCGCGCTGGTCCCGCCCATGGTCCGGCAGATGATCACCACCGGCGAACAGACCGGCAATCTCGCCAAGGTGATGACGCGGGTCGCCGATTTCTACGCGCGGGAGCTCAACCGGCGCATCACCATTTTCGCGAAGGCGGTCGAACCGATCATGCTGATGGTGATGGGGGCGGTGGTCGGTCTGATCGTGGCGGCGCTGATTCTTCCCATCTTCAAGCTCTCCAGGGCCGTCCACTAGGGACCCCCTCAAGCTTTCGCGCGCATGTGCCGATAAGGGGATTGTCGCCGGATCCCGGCGGGTAGCGGGAAATCGAGCATCGGTCCAAATGGGTGGGGAACATGCGTAACTGTCTCGTGAAACGGAACCGGCGCGGCTTTACCCTCGCCGAACTGTTGATCGTCGTCATCATCCTCGCCATCCTGGCGGCCATCATCGTGCCGCAGTTCTCCTCGGCCACAGTCGACGCGCAGGAATCGGCGCTCGACGCCAACCTGACCGGGATGCGCTCGGCCATCGAGCTGTACCGCGCGCAGCACGGCGCCCTCTACCCGGGCGCCGTCGCCACTTCGGGCGGCACCTGCACCGCGACCAAGGGAACCGGCGCCGCCAACAGCAATCAGGCGTTCATGGACAGCATGCTCATGTTCACCGATGTGGCCGGCAATGCCTGCAGCCTCGGCGACGCGGCAACGTACCGATTCGGGCCCTACATGCGCAAGGCGATCCCCGCCGACCCGATCACCGGCCTTGGGTCGGCCGCGGCCGACATCGTGGTGACCAACACGGGCGCGGCGATCGCGCCGGCCGCGGCAACGGGCGGCTGGGCCTACGACACCGTGTCGGGCCAGATCGTCATGAACAGCAACGCCACCGACACCAGGGGCAACGCCTATAGCACCCACTGACGCGCAGTCAGTGGAGGCCGCCCGGTTGAGAGCTCTGCATGAAATCGGGAAACGCACGAGGATTCACGCTCGCCGAGATACTGACCGTCGTGGCAGTGATCAGCAGCATCGCCGCGGTCGTCGTCCCGCTGCTTTCTTTCATGGACTCGAAGCGGCTCGACGTCGCCGCGGAGGAAGTCGGGAACGCCCTGCGCTTTGCCATAAGCGAGGCCGGTCGCAGCGGGGGCTATGTTCTGGCCGACGCGCAGACGGCCCCGGGACGCTTGAGAATCGTCCGTTCCAATGTCTCCGGCGCGGACCTGGGCACGGTCAGCGATCCGCTGACCAAGCGGGCGCTGGACATCGACGTCTCGGCATCGGCGTTCTCGGCGCCGGTGGCCATGGCGCCCCGCTTCCTTCAGGGCGGCACGGCTTACGAGCAGTTGCTGATCGGTCCCGGAACGCAACTGCGGGCTTTCGACGGGGCCGTCGACAGAGGGCCGTTGCAGGCGGGCAGCGGCATCGTGCTGAGCCTCGATTCGGCCAGCGTCACGGTGGCCATCGACGCGGCAACGGGCCGTGTCACGCTGCCCTAGGAATGCGCGCCGTGCGAAACGCTCACGCCTTGAAGATCACCGGACCGCCGGGCTTCTCCTATGTGGAAGTGCTGCTCTCGGCCCTGCTGCTGGCGGCGCTTCTGGTCCCGGCGCTCCAGGCGCTGCAGTCCGGCATCGCGGGCAGCCGCGATTCCTCCGTCGCTCCGAGGCAACTCACGCTGAGGGCCAAGCTGGAGGAAGTGCTTGCCAGGCCCTTCGCGAAGCTCTACGCGGAAACCTACCTGGCGGGGGGCAATACGACGAGTTCGGTCAGCGCGACCTACTCCGATGCCGTTGGCCAGGCCGACCGCCGTGTCGTTGTCCTGTATCGCTACAACGCGTCCACGAACGCCTTGAGCGGCAACGATACGGGACTGCTGTTCGTCAGCGTCTATTACGAGGCCGACGGCAGCGCGGGGGCGCTCGCGACACTGACCGGGCGGTGGTGGTGATGAAGCCGATGGCGCCATCGTCGCGGGGCTTTACGCTGATCGAGCTGATGATCGCCGTGGCGATCGGCGCTCTCATCCTCGCCTCGCTCAATTCGCTGGTCGCGCTCGGCCTGAAGGCCCAGGCCGAAGGCCGGACCGCGAACGAGCTTGCCTATCAGGGGCAGTTCGCGCTCGACAGAATGGTGGCGAAGGCCCGCGCCGCGATGCCCCAACCCCTTTCCACGCCGGCAGCCAACACCTCCGGGAACTGGTTCGCGCCGACCATGTACTGCCTCAACGCCAGCCAGCAGTTGATCGAGACCGCGACCACCGACGTCGGCTGCACGGGCACGGCGGTGGTCGCGAGCAAGGTCAGCGGATTTTCCGCGCAGCTACCGGCAAGCCCCGGGCCCGTGGACGACCCGGTCGCGCTGCTCGCCCTGACCTTGACCGACGCAGGCACCGGCCGGACCCTCACGCTTTCCACCAGCGTCCGGCTGGGCGGGGGAACGCTATGACCGGAGCGCTGCGCGCGAACCGCCGGAGGGGATACACGCTCCTGCCGGTGGTGCTGGCGATGAGCCTGGTGGCGGCGATCGCCTTCCTGCTCAACCGGGACAACGGCGTCAACGCGGGAATGCTCGCCGGGCAGGATGACATGGAGCGGGCCCGACTCGCGGCGGAGGCCGGGCTGCAGGCGGCCAACTACATCGTGCAGCAGCAAGGCTGCGCAGGGGGCTACCCCACCAGTGCGCTGCCGGTGACCAACAATGCCTTCGGCGGTGCGAGCTATTCGGCCTACGCGGACAGGGCCTCCGGTTCGCCGCTGGCCCTCACCGCAACCGGCACCCACAACGGCGCCTCGGTCACGCTCACGCGCTCCACGGTCTACGCGTACCAGTCCCCGATGCGGAGCTACACGATTCAGCCCGGTCCGGGCGTGACCCAGGATACCGACCTCGCCAGTCAGTTCCCCGATCGCAACTACGGCTCGTCCACGACTCTGGACCTGGATTCTAGCCACCACGCTCTGCTGTTCAAGTTCGCCTTTTCGGCGCTTCCGGTGGGAAGCCAGGTCATTCCCTGGTACGACGGTGCGCAACTGCGGCCCGGTGCCCAACTGGGCCTGTACGTCAACTCGGTGGGCGCGCAGACGTCCGACGTGGTGAAGGCCTATGTCGTCAGCCGAAGCTGGGTGACGGGAACGATCGCCGGTACGGGGCAGCCTCCGGACGGCGCCACGTGGAATGCCTACAACGGCGCGAACGCCTGGGCGGCCCCCGGGGGGGACTATGTCAGCGCAGCCTTGGCCAGCACGCCTGTTTCGGGTGTGGTCGGCTGGATAAACTGGGACATTACCGATGCCGTAATCGCGTGGATGAGGGGCTTCTACCCGAATAACGGCATCCGGCTCTTCCCCGCCGGGACCGGCATTGTGAGCATGAAGCTCGTCAGCGGCGACAACACGACGACCCCGATGCTGCGGCCCGAGATCGACCTCAGCTATCTGCTGCCCTGCGGGGCGACGGCTCCGGCATGAGACTCCTCCGCAAAACCTGGTCATCCACGGAATTCGACGCCGAGGACCTGACGCGCTTCGCGCAGCCGGAAGTGGCCCGCGAAACCGCGCAGGGCGTTTTCGCCCTGGGTACGCTGACCATGCTCCTGATGGCGGGCCTCGCGCTGCTCTACTACGGCCTGGGACTCAGCTCGGCCCATGTCTACACCTTCGTCGTGCTGGCGGTGCTGGCCATCCACATCGCGACCTCCGCCAGGGTGATTCCCGATACCCGGGTGCTCTACCTGCTCGGCATGGTGCTGCTCGCCTTGTGCGGGCTCGCCTTCGTGCTGCTTGCGCATCGCTTCGGGCATTTCAGCCCGTCGCTGTTCAGCACCGTCGTGCTGCTGTTCATGGTGGTGCCGCTGGTGCCGTGGGGAATGCGCGAGGCGCTCCTGGCGATCGGCGTCCTCTATGTCATCTTCACCGGGTCGACCTTCGCCGCGGCGAGGCGCTTCACCCCGGAGACCCTGTGGACCCTGCAATTCCTGATGATCAGCAGCGGGGTCATCTCGCTGGCGCTGGTCGCGCGCGCCGTGGTCGTGCGCAAGTCGCACCTGGAGGCGCGGTTCTCGCTCACGGCCTCGAACGAGGAGTTGTTTCGGCTCTCCAACCAGGATGCCCTCACCGGGGCCTGGAACCGCCGCTTCCTGGAGGAGCACTTCGACGCCTTCGTTGCCGGTACCGCGGCCTCCGGCGTGGATTTCTGCCTCGGTGTGGTGGACGTGGACAAGTTCAAGGAGCTCAATGACGTGCACGGCCATGCCTGCGGAGACCAGGTGTTGCAGCGGCTGGTCAAGGTGCTCGCGGCGGCGCTGGCCGGCGACGAATATGTGGTTCGCATGGGCGGCGACGAGTTCGTGCTGCTCCTGAGGGGCCACCGCATCCGGCAGCGCCTCGAGCAGGCGCTGGAAGCGCTGAAGGTCCGGGTCGAGGGCGGTTCCGCGCCCACCGCCATGCCCAACGTGAGCATCGGGCTGGCCAGGGTTCCCGCGGGAATGACCGCCTCGCTCCATGACGTGTATGTGGTCGCGGACAAGGCCTTGTACGCCGCGAAAGCGCACTGCAACTCTTGTTCTCTGGTCGAAATGCACATCGACGAGCGGGCCATGAAATGGGGCTAGCGCTCATGCAATCGCTCAGACCTCTCTGGAGCAAGCTGGCCGGGCGCGAGACTTACGCCATCGGCTTCCAGATGAGCCTGGAAGCGATACACCTCGTCCAGATGCAGGCGAGCGCCTCGGGCGTCGCCTTCCTGGCCGCCGCGGCGCTGAACTATGGGTGCAGCCGGGACGAGATCCTGGCCCACCCGCGCCGGCTGAAGGCACTGGTGGGCCGCGCGCTGGACGATCACCCGTTCCGGGGCAAGCGCGTCGTCACCTGCCTGCCGAGTGACCAGATCAAGACCTTCATCGTCAATTACACCGTCGCCGAGGGCCAGCCGGATGCCGACGCCATCGTTCGCGACCTGCGGGGACGCCTGGACGGAAACACCGACGGCATGGTGTTCGACTTCGTTCCGGTCCGGCAACCGGGTTCCGACAGCCCGAGGAAGGAGGCGCTGGTCGCCATCGCGGCGAAGCAGCAGGTCACCGCCTACCTCGACCTGCTGTCCGGCGCCGGCCTGGACGTCGAGGCCGTGGACATCGGGCCGATCGCCCTGACGCGCGTGGTCTCGCGGGTCAGCACGGGCGAGGACGGCAAGTTCCAGAACCTGCTGCTGATCAATTTCGGCTCGCACGGCAGTTTCCTCACTGTCGTGTGGGGACGGCGGCTGATGCTCGACCGGCCCATCGAATTCGCCGAAAAGCGCCTGCTCTCGCGGCTGGAGACGGTCATGGATCTGCCCGAGTCCATGGCGAAGCGGCTGCTTCTGGAGCGGGGTTTCACCGCCGCGCCCGGCGCCGATGCGTCCGCCGAGATCGCTGCCGCGCTCAGGGAAGTCCTGCAACCGGAATTCCTGGCTCTGAAGGCGGAGGTGGGCAAGACGCTCATCTACACGGCCTCCAAGACGCGCGGCAAGACCGTGGACAAGATCTACCTGGTCGGGAGCGTCGCGCGCTATCCGGGCATCGCGGAGCTGTTGAGCGAGGAGCTCTCGATGCCGATCGAAGTGCTGGATCCGTTCTCGATCTTTCCGCACCAGCTCGAGCAACTGGCGGGACTTTGGCCGCATACCGGTGCAGCGGTCGCCACCGGACTGGCGCTGCGCGGAGTACCCGGATGATGGCCGAATTCGACCTGATTCCCCCGGACTATGCGCGGGGCAAGATACTCAGGCGGCGGACGAAGGGCTTCGCCCTCGCCCTGGCATCGGTCGCGTGCCTGGTCGCGCTCGCGTGGCTCGGACTTCACTCGCTCATCTCCGTGGAAAGCGGCAAAGCGGCGCGGCTGCAGCACGCTCGGCAGATCTCCGACCAGGGCGAAGCGGCGGCGCGGGAGTACCTGCAGCGCAAGCAGGCGGCCGAGCGACAGCTCCAGGCGCTCGACGAACTCCGGGGCCGCGACCGCATCCAGATCTTCGTCAGGGCGATCGACGCGGCCTACGTCGAGGGCGTGTGGGTGGACGCGCTCAGGTTCTACCGGCGGGAGAACCTCGCCGCCGGCCACCCGCGCCCCCCCGCAGCCCAGCCAGGGCGCGGGCGCCCGGCCGTGCAGAACGCTCCGCCACGGGGCGCGACGCCGCCCGAGATCGAGCAGTACGCGGAGATCAGCGGCCACGCGGTCAATCATTCGGCGCTTGGGGAATTTCTCCGCAGGCTCGGACGCCAGCCGGACATCGCCGAAGTGCGCCTGATCGATTCTGGCATGCGCCCACACGCGGAGGTCGCGGCGATCGATGCCAAGATCTCGCTGCTGATAGCCGACAAGGCGCGGGGGCGGCAATGATGAAATGGGTGCACGCCGCGCTGGCCAGGGTCGATCCGCGGGCATTGTCGCTCGCGATGGCAATCGCCGTCGGTTTCGCGGCTTTCGAGGGCTGGTACCTGCTGCTGCGCAAACCCCTGGGCGAGTACCTGCGCCTGGCGGCCGCCACCACCGCCCTCATCGCCGCGGTCAAGTCCCCCGAGAGCCAGCAAGCCGAACTGAACCGGCTGCAGGCCGAGGCGAGGCAACTCTCGGAGCGCGTCGCCGGCGAGCTGCACCTGCCGGTGCCGGAGGACGAGACGGCGACCTTTCTGATGACGGCGCTGGATCGCACCGCCGCGCGCGACGGGGTCGTGCTGACGGGGGTGAAACCGGGCGGCCGCAGGCAGGTCCTGGGCTTCGAGGAGCTCGCCTTCGAGGTCGGCGCGCAAGGCAAGTACCTGCCGCTATGCCGGTGGCTGCTGGGTTTCGGGGACACCCTCGGACAGGGCGCGACAGTGACGGACTTCGAGATGACATCGATCGACGAAGCGGGACGGGTCGCGCTGTCGCTGAAGCTCGCGCTCTACCGACCGCAGCAAAGCCAGGGAGCAGCCAAATGAACCGCGCCGGCGCCTTCATCCTGCGAGCCGCGCTTGCGGTCCTGGCGTGCGCGGCGGGACCTGTCGGTGCACAGGCCGAAACGCCGCGGCACGACTTGTTTGCGCGCCCGGCACCGGCCGCAATGCATCGGCTCAAGCACGAACCGGGCAAGTCCGAGCCTGCGGTTCGCGAGGAGCAATGGAATCCGCAGTTGCGGGCGGTGATGGCGGCCGGTCCCGACTCGATGGTGAACGTGGATGGCGCGATGGTCCGCATCGGCGAGGAAATCCGCGGCTACCGCCTCGTCGAAGTGCGCGACGGGGAGGCGGTGTTCGCGAAGGGCGGGAAGCGGCTCGCCGTGGCCATGCGGGGCGGCGCGCCGGACCCGGACGAGACGCGGGTGAAACCATGAAACCGCTTGGGCCGATCATCGCAGCCGTGCTGGCGTTCGCCATGCTGGCGATCGCGCCGGCGCGCGCCGCGGACCCGGGTGCCGCGGCCGTCGCCGCAGCTCCGCCTGCCCCCGCCCCCGGCGGGCACATCTTCGCCAGCCCGCTCGCGCGGCGCGTCGCGAAGGAACTTGGCGTCGACCTCGCGCGCGTGCGCGGCTCCGGACCGAACGGCCGGGTGGTGAGGGCCGACGTGGTAGCCGCCGCGGCGCAGACGCGCGCATCCTCCGCGTCCGCACCCGTGTCCGCGCCCCCGCCCGCGGCGGCTCCGGTTCCGGCCGCCGCGGCCGCCGCGCCGGGCGAGGATCGGATCAACCTGAACTTCCGCGCCGCGCCCATCGAGGAGGTGTTCGACATGCTGTCCAGGAAAGACCAGGTCAACATCGTCCTCAGCAAGGGCGTGACCGGCACGGTGACGGTCAACCTGTACGGCGTGAGCGTGAAGGAGGCGATCTACGGCGTTGCCAAGGCCGCGGGCTACTGGGTCGAAACGCGCAACGGCGACTACGTCATCCTGGGCAAGGAGACGAGCGTCGATTACCCCGCCGCGAACACGCAGGTCAGGACGTTCAAGGTCCAGTATTCCGACACCAAGCAGGTGGCGGACATCCTGGCCAAGTATGCCTCCCGCTACGGCAAGATCACGCCCTTGATCGGACGCAAACTCATCGTCGTCGAGGACCTGCCCGGTTTCGTCGATCGCATCGGCAAGCTGCTCGTGGAGCTCGACGTCCAGCCCAAGCAGGTCATGATCGAAGCGAAGATCCTCGAGGTCACCCTGGACGAGAGCGAGAACTTCGGCGTCGACTGGAAGAAGATATTCGGGTCCGCAGGCAACACTTCGGGCAGCTTCGGCACTTCCGGCCTGGCCTCCGGCAGCGCGGACAAGCCGAGCCAGGGCTTCTTCTTCAGCCTGCTGGACAGGAACCTGACGGCGTACCTGAGCGCGCTCGCGGCGAGGGGGCGCGTACGCACGCTCGCGACGCCCAAGCTGCTCGCGATGGAGAACCAGGAATCCAAGGCCGTCATCGGCGACAGCACCGGCTACAAGGTCACCACCACCATCAACCTGGTGACCACGGAAACCGTCCAGTTCCTGGAATCCGGGGTCATACTCAAGGTCACCCCCTCGGTCGACCAGCAGGGCCGCGTGCTGCTCAAGGTGCACCCCGAAGTCAGCTCCGCCTCCCTGATCGAAGGCATCCCCTCGAAGAAGAGCACCGAGGTCACCACCGAATTGATCTGCGAGGACGGCCAGTCGATCTTCATCGGCGGCCTGATCAAGGGCAAGAGCTCCCTCGAGCGGCAGGGCGTGCCCGTTCTGGGAGATCTGCCGGTGGTCGGCGGCCTGTTCTCGAACCGCAACGAGTCCGTCAGCTCGTCGGAAACGGTGGTAATCATCACGCCCTACGTCGTCCGCGAGCCGAAGGATGCCGACAAGCTGTCCGAGGACAAGGTACGGCAGGCCGAAAGAATCACCGGCGCGATCCGCGAGGATCAGGTCAAGCTGCTGCGCGGGCGCGCGAGCGAGTTCGAAGCGCCCTGAGGCCCCCGCGCGCGGCGTGCAATTCGCGCCGCTCCCGCAGCCGGCCTGCGCCGCCGGCCGTACATATATAATTGCCTCCGGAACGCGATGCGGCGAGCGGTTCGGATGATCATGGCAACCATACAGAACAATCTGCAAGCCGTGCTCGGGCGCATCGCCACGGCCTGCGCGGCCGCGGGCAAGCCCGCATCGGCCGTGCGGCTGGTGGCGGTGTCCAAGACCTTTCCGGCCGAGACCGTGCGCGCGGCGGCGGCGGCCGGACAGCGCGATTTCGGCGAGAACTACGTCCAGGAAGCCCTCGCCAAGATGCAGGCGCTGGCCGACCTGCCGCTCGCGTGGCATTTCATCGGCCCTATCCAGAGCAACAAGACGCGCGCGATCGCACAGGCCTTCCAGTGGGTGCATTCGGTGGACCGCGAGAAGATCGCCGCGCGCCTCTCGGAGGCGCGCCCGGCGCACCTGCCGCCGCTCAACGTGTGCCTCGAGGTGAATGTGTCGGGCGAAGCGAGCAAGAGCGGCGTCGCGCCCGATGCGCTCGCCGCGCTCGCGCGCCGCGTCGCCGCGCTGCCACGACTCGCGCTGCGCGGCCTCATGGCGATCCCGGAGCCCACGCCGGACCCAGCGCAGCAGCGCCTGAGCTTCCGCGCGGTGCGCGAGCTGAAGGACGCCCTCGTGCGCGAGGGCTTTCCCCTGGACACGCTTTCGATGGGCATGTCGGCGGACCTGGAGGCCGCGATCGCCGAAGGCGCGACGCTGGTGCGCATCGGCACGGCGATATTCGGAGAGAGGCGCGCAACATGAACGTCACCTTCATCGGCGGGGGCAACATGGCCGACGCGCTCGTGGGCGGGCTGCTGCACAAGGGCTTCCGCGCGCAGGATCTGCACGTGGTCGAGATCAGCAACGAGCAGCGCGAGCGGATCGCGAACAAGTACGGGCTCGCCTGCTTCGCCAAGGCGCAGGACGCGGTGCGCGCCGAGGACATCGTCGTGTTCGCGGTCAAGCCCCAGCAGCTGCGCGAGGCGGCGGCCAAGTCCGGCCTGGAGCGCAACCGGAACCTGGTCGTCAGCATCGCCGCCGGGGTGAGGCTCACCAGCCTTTCGCGCTGGCTCGGCGGCCACACGCGCATGGTCCGAGCGATGCCCAACACGCCGGCGCTGATCGGTGAGGGGATCACCGGCCTGTACCCGCTCTCGGCCGAGGTCAGCGCGCGCGACAGGCGCGACGCCGAGACCATCCTCGGCGCGGTGGGCATGACCGTGTGGATCGAGCAGGAGACGCAGATGGACGCGGTCACCGCGATCTCCGGAAGCGGCCCGGCCTACGTGTTCTATTTCATCGAGGCGCTGCAGGACGCCGCCGAGCAGCTTGGCCTGCCCGCGGAAGTCGCGCAGCGCCTGGCGCTGCACACCTTCACGGGCGCGGCGCGGCTCCCCCCGCGCCAGGCCCGCCCCGGTG
>Ga0080064_1002391_pt1 | contig 32125 bp, 25 predicted proteins | sample Subgrocontami54m_FD_69260 | JGI IMG/M metagenome (GOLD analysis project Ga0080064, IMG submission 69260) | Subsurface groundwater microbial communities from S. Glens Falls, New York, USA - GMW46 contaminated, 5.4 m (SPADES assembly) (version 2) ...
TAGGCGACCGGCAGAAGGAACTTTCCCCGGAGGACGGACATTCCTGTCCGTCTATGGCCCGCGACGGACAGGAATGTCCGTCCTCCGTTGGGTAGATTTTTTCCTGCCGCTCGCCTTAGTGTTTCATCAATTGCGGCATCCGGCGGACATGGGGGCGAAGAAAAAGGTGTCAGTTTTCCGTGCGGTTTAGCTATGCCACCCGCGCCATCTTCCGCGCATCCAGCCGGCTGATCAGATAGCGCAGCGCCGACAGCGCGTGGTTGTGATCGTTCAGCGGCGTTTCGGCGTTGTCGCTCACTTCGCCGCGGCCCGACCAGCGATACAGGCCGGCTTCGGCGAGCAGGTTGGGGCAGCAGTCGCGCAGCACGCGCAGTTTGCCGCTTTGGAGCCGGGCGGTCACGGCGGCGATGCCGGGGCGTATCGCATTGTTGCCGCGGCGGACGGTGAAGTCGGCGCAGCGCAGCTCGGCGATCTCGGTGGCGCCGGACGGGTCCGCGTACCAGGTGACATTCCGCGGCAAGAACTGGGCGTTGTGGCTGAGCGGCCGGAAGCGATCATAGTGTTCGCCGACGATCCACAGCACGTCATCGCGATCGACGAAGCCCCACAGCGCCGCGAACGGGTTGCGGAAGCCGAAGTCGATGCCGCCGATGCAGTCAGTCGGCAGTTGGCAGTCGGCAGGAGGCAGGGAGCGGTCGGCGGCAAGCGGTCGTTTCGGGCCGAGCGCGGGCCGGCCGCTCAGCTGCTCCCATCGGCGCACCAGTGCATTCCACTGCCGAGTGCAAATGGCCGACTGCTCGCTGTCCTTATCGACCGCGCAGCGCGCAAAATCGGGAAACACCAGGCCTTCGACCGATTCGAACGAGCATTCGTATTCCTGACGGTAGAACGAATCGCCCAGGGCGCGGCGTTCCTCGGCGAGGTGCTCGGGCGTGATGCGCGGAATCTTGCCGGCGGGGATTTCGATGCGCTGCCAATCGGCGCCGCCCTTGGCCCAGGCGTCCCAGAAGAAGCCGCGGCGGCCGTGCGGCGTGGACAGGCAAATCAGCCGGCCCTTCGACACCGCCAGCATCGGCCGCACGGCGCGGTACAAGTCGTCGGGCACGCGCGCCGCCTCGTCGATCACGAGCAGATCGACGGCCGCGAAACCGCGGATCGTTTCCTCGCGGCACGGCATGGAGACGATGCGGCTGAGGTTGGTGAGTTCGAGCACTTCGGAGGTTTTGCGCTGGAGCAGGCGAGCGCCCAGGAGTTCGTGATAGAACTGCATTTGCAGCAGCAGCTCCTTCGATTGGCGATGGCTGCGCGAGACGAGCAGCACGCGCGTCATCGAGTTGAACATGGCGGTGAGCAGGCCGAGGATGGCGACGACGGTGGATTTGCCCGCTTGCCGGCAGCAGTTGAGGAGCAGGCGCGGGTGCTGCGATTCAAGCACGTCGATCTGCCACGGGTCGGGCTCCAAACCGAGCTTCCGCATGATGGTGACACGAGGACAATCAGTGATGGGAATCATGGGTGGTGGTCCGAGGAAGAGTGATCCGCAGATTTCGCAGATGACGCAGATTTCAAAGCGCGGCCGAGCCGCAAGCAAAAAGGAAGGCAGAATCTAGCCACAGATGAAACACCGATGAAACACAGATTAAAATGCAAGAACTGCATCGCTTTCTGTCTTCATATCTGTGTTCGATCTGTGTTTCATCTGTGGCTCACGTTCTTATCTGCGTCATCGGCGGAATCTGCGGATCACGTTTTTGAGAGTTCCGCGGCGTCGGCGCGGAGTTTGCGCCAGACCGGTTCCAGCTCGGCGTCGATCGGGTCTTGCAAGTCGGCCCGCATTTCTTGACCGGGCAGCAACCAGTAGGTTTGCTGATTCGGCGTGCAGGACCGGACATAGTGAATCTTGATGAGCAGGTTTGCCCGGGCGCGATCCAGGGTGCGCTTCGAGACGCCGTGCTGGCGGGCCGCCGCCTTCACGTCGCGGCCGAGGCGCGGACCGGGCTTCAAAAAATCGGCCAGGAAGGCACAGGCGCGCGCCAGTTGCAGGGAGCGCAGCGGCGCTTGGGCCACCAGTTCGTCGGCGCTGCGGCGGCTCTCGCCATGCCAGGTCAGCGTTGTCTCCATTTCTGTTTGCGGCATCGAGAAGCATAAGCTCGGCTGCAGCGGGGCAAAGTTGTTTTTATGCTGGGCCAAGACGACTCGGCCGGCCGCGTCGGGGTCGGGGCCTACCAGCCAGCACGTGCGACACACCGCATTGAAGGCAATCGAATGGCTGCCCCGATACAGGGCGCGGAGGCTCGTCTGCTTGTTCAGGTGGCGTTGCATGAGCCCGGTGCATTGCCGGCGCTGGGCCATGGCTGCCAGCGGATCCAGCGCGTTGCGCACTTGCGATTCGCTGCCGACCAGCACCGATGCGTCCAGAAACGCGACGATAGGATCGATGACGACGAAGACGGCGCCGGTGCGCTCGACCATGTCTTCCAGCCACGGCGTTTGCGACGGGAAGCGGGGCAAGGCTTCGCCGGCTTCGCGCTGCCACAGAAAGATCCGGCTCATGTCGGCGCCGAGGCCGGCAAGGCGCGCTTTAATGATATCGGCGGTGCCGTCTTCGGAGGTCAACAGGATGCTGTTGGCGGGGCCGAGCGACGCGGCGCCGTTGGGGAACGGCCGGCCCTTGCTCAGGCGGGCGCACAGGTCCAGCGTGAGCCACGACTTGCCCAGGCCGGGGTCGCCGTCGAGCATCGTCAGATACCCGCGCGCGAGATACCACGGCCAGAGCCATGCGATCGGCCTCGATTCAATCTGACTGGCAGGCACCAGAGGCATGATGACGAACCGCGAATGCGCGTCGAACGACGCTTGCGATGGGCCGGCGTAGCCCAGGTCGGACCGCCGAACGTGCTGTTCCTGAATCTATTGGACCAAAGGCCAACGCATTTTGCGATGTCGGTTGCAGCGGAATTTCCGGCTTCCTGGCACACACACGCAGTTGGCGCAAACGTCTCTCATGAATGTCGCAACCATTTGGGAAATAGGCGTTTATAAAAATGAGAGACGTTTGCGCCAAACTCATGGAAGTTGGCGCAAACGTGCGCAGCGGATCCAACAAACAAAAACGCTTCCCGAATTCGCATTCGGGAAGCGCGGGCCAGGCACATCGGCTGTTGCCAAAGGGGGCCGATGAGTCACTCGGACTTGCGCGAGGTCGTCGTCGCGCTGACGTTGCCGCTGCCGCCGCTTTGCGACAGGGCGGTGTCCATGCGGCCGACCAGCTCTTGCACGTCGCGGCGGAACTGGCTGATTTGGCCGTGCAGGTTGTCGCGCTCGGCGGTGCGCGTGGCGAGCTGGATGCGGAGTTGGTCGCGTTCCCGGGCAATGTTCTTCAGCTCGTCCACCTGGTTGTTGAGTTCGGTGCGCTGCGTTTCGAGGTGGCCGACTTTCTTGCGGAGCTGGTCGCTGGCCTGGACCACGACTTTGTAATCTTCTTCGAGCTTGAGGTAGCGGTTTTCCAGCTCGCGGATCTTGGCGCCGTAGGCCCCGTTCTTCTGGTGGGTGCAGCCCCACAGGCCCAACGAGCAGAACATCATCACCACCAGAAACACAGTGCTGGCGTTCTTCATGGTTAACTCCTTGTCCGCAGTGCCAATTGGTTGGTTGTCGATCATGGAAACAGGAAGCGCGCAGAGGTTGGAGGCGGCGTGAGCGCGCCCTTCAATCTTGCCCGGCTTGTCCGCCACCCGCATGTGACAAATCTTATTTCGGTTGCCGCAACGGCTGAACTTTACGCATCTTCCCAAGTTTCGCTCGCAGGAAAAGTCGCCGCTAGCGCTTGCGGCTTAACGAATCCGGCAGCACGGCCTTCGCTCAGGAACGGGCCGCAAATAACTTCCCGATTTGTGCCGGGATGGCGGGTTTTCCAACCCGCCATCGTCGTAGTTTGCGGCGGACAGGAATGTCCGCCCTCCGGGAAGTTATTTGCGGCCCGTTCCTAAGCCGCAAGCGGCGCATGCCGAAGGCGCCGGCTTTTCCGTCTTTGCGGTCAACAACGCCCCTGCCGCGCGCCGATGAAACACGACGAGTCTCCGCGTTTTTGCAGGAAAGGAATCTGCCATGAAAAAGACACCGATGTTGATGGGCCTCGTCGTCGCTTGCTTGCTTGCCGGCGTTTCTCAGCTGCCGGCTCAGGAAGCGACCGTCGCGACCATGCTCCAGATCAGGCCGAAATTCGACGACGTGGCCATCAGCACTCCCAGCGCCGACGAACTCAAAGATTGCAAAGTCGAAGACGTGAAAGACGAAGCGGGCAAAAAGATCGGCTACGTGCTGCTCGACGGCCGCAAGCAGATCCTGCGCCGCTACGTGATGACCAAAGGCGCGGCCGGACTCAACGTCTGGTCGTTTTATAAGGACAGCGTCGAAGTCTTCCGCATGACCGCCTCGAACGGCAAGGTGGATCAGTATCGCTGGCTCGGCACCGGCGGCATGAAGTGGGGCGTCAGCACGGCGCTGGACGGCAAGATCGACACGTGGCCCATGATCTCCGCCGATGAAGTCGCCCAGGAGGCGTTCCTGGCGCTGGCGACCGGCGATTTCGCCCGGCTCAAGCCGCTGTACATCACCCCGGCGGAAATGAAGGCGCTCGGCCTGCCCGACGCCGCGGCCGCCAAAATGCTGCAAGCCCAGCAAGCGGCGCCGGCGAAGTTTCAGCAGGCGCTCGCCAAACAGCCGGCCCTGGCCCAAGCGACGTTCCTGCGCGTCGAAAGCGCCGCCCCGGGCTGCTGGGTTGCGGAAAGCCAAGGCACGCCGCGCGACTTGATCAAGTACGCCTCGCGCTCCATCCTGTTCGAGACCGCCGCCAAACAGCACGATTGGTTCACGACCGGCGAGATCATCCAGGTCGGCCAGGCGTGGCGGCTCGTGGACCTTTCCGCGGAAACCGACGAGCCGACGGCGCCCAACAACCCCAAGCTCAACAAGCTGCTGGCCGATCTTTCCGACCTTGAAAAGAAGATCACCGATGCGCCGAACCTGAACCCCGGCCAAGCGAATCCGGCGTTGGCGGGCCTGTACGAGCTGCGGGCGGCGCTCTGCCTGCAGATCATTCCGGAAGCCGAAGCCAAGGAAAAAGAGACGTGGTACAAACAGCTCTTCGATAGCCTTTCGGGCGCCGTCCTGGCCGGCAGCGAGAATTCGAGAAAGCAACTCGACGCGTACCAAAAGCACTTCGCCGAGAAAATGCCGGGCACGAATCTAGCCGCATACGCCACCTACCGCCAGCTCTGGGCTTTCTATTCGCCGAAGCTCGTCACCGGCGATGCGAAGGCTCAGGAAGCGTACAACGAACAGCTCGTCAAGTTTGTGAAGGACTTTCCGCGCGCGGATGACACCGCCGACGCCCTGCACCAACTGGGCATGAGCTGCGAATTCGCCAACGTCAAGGACAAGGAAGAGGAAGCCGCCCGGTGGTACGGCGCGATTCACACGAACTTCCCCGAGCATCACCTGGCCGAATGGGCCAAGGGCGCCGAACGCCGCCTGCGTCTGACCGGCAATCCGCTCGTGTTGTCCGGCACGCTGCTCACCGGCAATGACAAGTTTGACATCAATCAGCTCAAGGGCAAGATTGTCGTGGTCCATTACTGGGCGAGCAATTCCAGCACCGCGGCCGACGACTTCGCTCGGTTAAAGCGAGTCCTTTCCACGCAGAAAGACGTGGAGCTGGTGTGTGTCAACCTCGACGACAAGACCGACAAAGCCGTCACGTTCCTGCAGCAAAACGGCATCGCGCTGCAGGCGTATCATATCGCCCAGGCCGCACGTGACCCGAACGGCATGCGCGGCGCGCTCGCCAACTATTACGGCATCAACGTGCTGCCGACCGTGTTTCTGGTGGGCCGCGACGGCCGGGTTGTCAATGCGCGGTTGCAAGTCGCCGATTTGGATGAGGCGCTGAAGAAGGCGGTGCAGCCGTAGACAGGTTCATCGCTTGCGGCTTGGATCCGAAAAAGGGGACAGGACCCCTGAATTCGAAGGGTCCTGTCCCCTTTTTCGGATCAGACTTTCGCGGTTTTGAAGACTGCGGAGGTCTGTTTGTGTTAATGGATAAGTTGGCCTTGATGGTCATCGCGCAGCCGCAGCACGACAGATCCCAAAGGATGCAGATGACTGGGCGGCAACGTCTGCATGGCGAAATTACGGTGCAGATCGGTCAACGAGAGCAAAGACCGTTCACCCTTGGCCGAGCTGAAACAACAATCGGTTCGGAATTGAAGTTGCCGCAATGAAACAAACGAGTATTGCAAAGGCGAAACGAAGCCGCGCGCCAAGCCCGTCGTCCCACGGACATTGACGGGCCTGGATTGGTGAAACGGGACGGCAAAGCGCTGCGCCAAAGACACCGGAAACGTCGTCAATTGCGTACCGCTGTCGAACAGGAACGGGGTTTCACACCAGCCGTTCGCGGTGCGCAAGCGCAAAGGGAACTCAATCTCGAAGAAATAGCGCCCCAAGCCGCGGCGATGAAGCACAGGCACACGAATTTCCCACGCCGACATCGTGCATCCTCGTCAGCGGTCCAATGGGCCATTGCCTTGGTCCGCGAACTCGATCGTTGGCGGCGCGACGTAATGCATCATCAGCTTCTTCCGATCACGCGCAGTAAGCTTGTTCACCGCGTCGCTGACGACCTTGGGATCTTTGCTGTGCGCCACAATCCGGCGTTTCACGGTCATGCCGCGCACATGATCGACGTAGGCGACATATTCGCCCAAGTAGTCATCATTGAGCCGATCGTACGCCGCCAACATTGCGCCGGGCTTGCGCAAGGAGATCAACTCGACATCGGCGCTGGCCGCAATGGGGCGTTGACCATTTGATTTTGCTTTCATGACTCGCTCCCTCAACCAGCTTGTGTTATCCTCCATCCTACCACACTATTCCGTCACCAGCACCTTGGGCCGGCGCAGGATGAATTCCGGCTGCTGGCTGGCGTAGCCGCGCTGGACTTGCTCGGCGACGCGCAGGGCGTCCATCCCCTCGACGCGCTTGCCGCCGACGCGCTCGTGCAGGGCGGGGTTGTACGGCGTGCTGACGACGGCGTCGTACGGATGGATGCCGAACTTCCGCAGCGCTTCTTGCACTTTGCGATTCTGAATCTCGACCGCCGCCATCCAGCGCTCGATCGGCTCGGCGTCCAGTGCCGCGGCATTGACGGCGGGCCGCGCGGCGACGATGTGATCCAATTCGATGGCCAGATCGAGCAGCTCGTTCAGCAAGCTGAGGCTGAATTTCTTTTCGCCGACCATGTCCTGACGCATCAGCTGATACGCCTTCTGCGTTTCGACGGCGAAACTGTTGAAGCTCGATTGCAGCGCATCGCGGGCGCGGTTGAGCGTTTGCTCGAACAACTTGTGTTGCCGTTCGTTCTTTTCGCGCAGGCCAATGAACGCCTCGAAGAGTCGATAGACCGACGACATGCCGAGCGTCGGCGCGTCGGGGTCGGTAGACAAGGTCAACGGGTTCTTGAAATCGTCGTTCATAAGGTAACCCAGGAGTCAGGAATCAGGAGTCAGGGGTCAAGAGTCAGCGGTCAAGAGCAGTGCTTACTGGGAATTCGCACTGCTGATTCCTGACCCCTGACTCCTGACTCCTAAATGTTCACATCCCACGGATCGAGCGCCGGCTTCACCGCCTGTTCCAAAATCAGCTTCACCGCCGGCGCCTCGCGCGGGATCTCCGGAAGCGGAATCTGGGCGCGCACCTCGGCGGCGTCGGGCACCGGCGTCGGCGGCGTGTACTCGCTCAAGTTCTTTTCCACGTCGAGCGGCTTGCAGCCCGCGCTCGGCCGACCTTTGCCCTGGTAGCGCTCGCGCAGCTTTCTTAGGAGCCCGTCGGTCGTGTCGAGGTTGAAGCTGACGGCGTCGGCGCGGATGCGGCGTTCGGGATCGTGGATGATCTCGCGGGCCCAGTTGATGTCCTCCAGCGCGATGCGGAACTGATTCTTGCGCGCCCAGATGAGCCGTTGCGCCCAGGCCGCCTCGATCACGTCCTTGGGCGCGTCTTTATCGACGCCGAGGATCACGAACGGCCCGATCTGCTGGCGCGGCAGCGGGGCGAGCTGCAGGAGCACGGGTTGTTCGGGTTGATTCATCGCATGTCCTTCATCCATGGTTTACGTTTAGCGCTCGCGAAATGCCGCGCTTGCGCTAAACGTAAACGGTGCGTGGCGCTCACGATCCCAGCGTATGACACTGATCGATCTTGCGGTCGCAGTGGGCGATCAGGCGGTTCAGGTCGCGGCGCAGATCGTCGTTGCTGATCCGCGCCAGGCATTTCTGGGCGACGCGGCGCAAGTACACGAACTCGTCCTCGCGCTCGCGCATGATGTCGCGCACGATCGGCCAGTTGATCTGGTAGCTCGGCAGCCGCCGCATTTGATCGACCACCTTGTTCACCTGGGCCGTGCACTGGTCGGCGCAGCGTTCCAGCGCGGGCACCAGGTTTTGCATGACCGCGGCGCCGCGCTCTTCGACGCGCAAGTCGCCCGGGTATTTCTGCAAGATCTTGCGCAAGTCGGTCAGCAGGCGTTCGACGTCCTCGACGGTGCGCAGCTCGCGCACTTCGAGATCGAAAAGCTCGACCTGCGGGTCGTTGGGCCGAACTTCACGCAAGCGCCGCAGGATTTTGCGGGCATCGTCGGAGCGCTTGAGCTGCGTGAACAGGTGGAAGAGCCGTTCGAGCGTGTCGTAATCGCTGGGGCGGATGCGGTGGGCGCGCTGCAAGCAGCCCAGAGCGCTGGTCCAGCGCTCGACCTTGCTGAACTGTTCCGCCAGCCGCGTCAGGCATTCGAACGCCAGGCCCGGCAAATGATCGTGCGGCTGCGAGCGATTGAAGTTCTGCTCCAGCGCATCGAGGTAGCGCAGCCAATGCGGCTCGGCTTTGTCGAGGCGGTTTTGCAGCTCGTAGGTCAGCGCCAGGTTTTGCTCCAGCCAGGCGGCGAGCGGCACACCCTGGGCATTGAAGAAGCGCTGGGCGCGCTGCTGCGTGCCGGCCTCTTGCACCTCGCGCTGGAAGACTTCCTGGGCGGCGCGGAACGCTTGCAGGGCACGGTCGAAATCCTGTTGCATGCTGGCGCACACACCAATCATCTGCTGCAAGACCAGCTGATAGAAGCCGTCGAGCCGCACGGTCCCCCCGTCGGCGCGGCGCCGCAGGCCCATGAGCAGGCCGTCCGCCTCGGCCCACTGGCAGCGATCCACGTACGTCTTGGCCTGCACGAGCGCGACGCCGAAGTAGGCCGCGTATGCCTGGTCGCTGCGTGGCCGCAGCGCCACCAGCTTGGCGAGCCAGGCGTAGGTCGCATCAAATTGATTGAGGCCGGCGATCAGGTCGAGCAGGCGCGTTTCTTCCTGGACGGTCATGCCACTCAGCAACATGGGCGTTTCGAGGGCCTCGGTGCTGGGCGCCGCGTCTGCCGCCGCCGACAGCATCAGCCCGCGCAAGAGCGTCAAAAGTCGTTGATCGGCCGGCGTTGGCGCTAGCGGCAGCAGTCGTGTGATCAGTTCACCGCAAACATCGGCCTGGCCCAGACAGAGCCGCGTCAGGAGCAGGTTGTACGCCGCCGGCCACGATTCCGGGAATTTCTCCCACGAGTGTGTGAACTCCTCGGCGGCTTGAGGGTAATCCTTGTCGAGAAAGGCAAGCACGCCGCGCTGCAAGAGTACATTGGCGTCGGGATTGGCGATCTTGGCGAGCAGCTGGCGCGCCTCGGCGGTGCGGTCGAGCTGCTTGTACGCTATCGCCAGCAGGTACGCCGCTGCCGAATCCTGATTGCCGGCGCGCACCGATTGCTCGAGCAACCGCGCCGCTTCGGTCCAGTCGGTTACCAGGACTACTGCTTCGGGAATGTCGGCAACATCGGGCATGAATTTCGCCGCTTGCGGCTTAGCGGAACAAACGCTTTCTCGCTCCGCTAAGCCGCAAGCGGCGGTTCCTGTCAACTGATTTTGTACCCGTACACCACCTGCTGGCCCGCCTTGAACAGCGACAAAACCAACAGCGGGCCGAGGCGGCGGTCGCGGCAACCGAGCTTGCCGGCCTGGCGCAACTTTTCCGCGGCTTGTTCGAAGCGACCCTCGTGGAATGCGTCCACGGCCGTGAGAAAAACGGTGTGCGCCAAGGTCTCGTTGAACTTCCAGGCGGCGCGACGGCCGGCGTCGAGCGTTTGCCAGCGCTGGACCGCTTCTTCGTGCCGATGCTGATGAAAGCACGCCAGGCCCCAGAGCGCCAGCGCCTGGCCGGACGTCGGGCTGGTGGTCGCTTGAGCGGGCGCGGATAGCGCCCGAGCGGCGCTGGCGTAGTCGTGAAGCTCCAAATGCGCCAGGCCGGCCAAATACGACGCCTCCGTGGCCAGCGTCGGCAAAGTCCCCGGCGCGCCGTTGGGATGCTCGGCCGGCTGCAGTCCCGGGCCCGAAAAGGGGACAGGACCTTTTGAATTCAGAGGTCCTGTCCCCTTTTCGGGCCCCGTCAGGCGCTGGCAGGCTTCAATGACTCCCGCGTAGTCGCACGCCTGTAGCCGGGCCAGCGCGGCGAACCAGTGATAGCGCGGCTCGGCGACGTTGACGTCGTTCAGGGACTCGGCCTGTCGAGCCAGTCCCGCATGGTCGTTTTGCAGCCAGCGCACCGCCGCGAGTTGCCATTGGCCGTCGGCGTGTTCAGGGCAGGCGCGCAGGCATTCGAGCAACAGATCGTGAGCCGAGTCGAGCGCAGCGGCGTCTGCGGTTGCGGCGCCGAAGGCAGGTTGCAACGTTAGACGCGCCGCCAGAAACGCGATGTCCGCACGACGCCGGCCCTGGCACAATTCCAGCGCCTCGCGCAAAAGCTGCTGACTCTCGGCAACGTGTCCCTGCCGTTGCAACAACACCGCCCGACGCACGCGCGGCAACGGATCGTGCGGGTGCATCGTTTGCCACTGGGCCAGGATGTTCTGGGCATCGTTGTCCTTGCCGGCACGATGGTACAGGCAGGCCAACCGGTCTTGCGCGGGGCCATTGTGCGGCGCCAATTTGGCGAGGATGAAGGTTGTCGCCAGCGCCGCCTCGGCCTTGCCAGCTTTTTCCTGGTCCAGCGAGCGCGCGCGCAAGAACTGCTCGGCGCGCGGCGGATAATCGGGACCGAGCACTTCGGGAAACTTGCCCGGCGCCAGCGCTGCCGAGCGCTCCAGGTAGGCGTATTCAACGTCCGCGAAATTCCACTGCCGCTGCTCGAAGTATTGCCGGGCGGGCGTCGGATCGGCGAACGTCAGCGCAAACAGGGCCAGCGTATGCTGCCCTTCCACCTGATGTTGCGCCGCGGCTCGGCAGAACAGCCAAGCATATTCGGGCCGCAGGGCCTGGGGATGCGTGGCGTACAGGTGATGAAAAGCCGCAGCCGCCAGCGGATCGCAGGCATCGACGGAAACGAGATGCTCGCACAGATAAAGTTGTTCGTCGAGGCCGAGCGGGATGTCGTGTGCGCGCGCCTCGGTGAAGATGGCGTTGATGAGATACGCCCATTCACTGTCGCCTGGCGCGGTGAACGGCGTCACGGTGCGGATGCCCCAGGCGAGGTTGCGCGGCACATCTGCCGGATCGTTCGCCGTCCCCTTGGCGCCGCACAACGCCAGATAACCGGCGGTCAGGCGGTCCTTCACCTCCTCCATCTCATGCGCGGCGCGGAGGTGTTTGAACGCCTCGTCATACTTGCCGAGTTTGGCGAGTGAAAGTCCCAAACCGCGCAACACTGGCAGCGACGGAGCGCCCTCGGCCAGCGACTTGGCGAATTGATCGGCGGCTTCCTGGAAATTGCCAAGCTTGAACAGACCCTGCGCGAGAGCTAGAGCGCCCTGGCGGGTCAGCACCTGCATGTCGCCGCCAAAGACGGGGCAAATGAACGTGTATTTGCCGGCCAGCTTGCGGATGTAGGAACGATTGTCGGGAAACGCCTCGACCCACATGCGCTGCGTGTCGGCGGCCCACATGCCCAGGCCTTTGCGGCCCATGGCACGCTGCAGGGCGCGGACGGCGAATTGCGTATCGCCGCCGGCCGCGACCATGGCGGCGCCGAGCTGAAGCGTGACGATCGGGCAGTTGGCATCGATGCGGTTGGCTTCGGTAAGAAAACGCATTGCGTCCTTCGCCTGGCCCTGGCGCAGCAAGAGGGCGCCGATGTAGAGCGGCGGATCGATAATCGGATTGGTCGGCGCGGCCGCCGCGCCCGTCGTGAATTCGCCCAGGGCATCGTCCAGCACCAGCGACTTGGCGGCGCCGGTCCGTGCGATCTGCAACGCGTCGATCGCCTCATTCGGCTGGCCGGCGCGCAAATGACATAACCCCTGCCAGAACGACGCTTCCCGGCACGGCGACTGCACGAGCAGCGTTCGGCCGATCAAATCGAACAACACCCGCGTCTCGCCCATGCGGCTGGCGCTGGAGAGCGAGCGGATTTCTTCGAGCATCGCGGCTTGCACGGTCTGGCGAACTTCAGTTTCGGTGCGGCCCAGGAGCGCCGCGGCTTTGGTTCCCTGCGCCAGCGCCTCTTCGAATTGCTTCTCGGCAAGGGCCGCCTGGGACCCGGCGTGCAGACATGCTCCCTCGGCCTGGTCGAATCGTTTGTGCCAACCCTGCGAGGGGATGCCGATTTGCCGCAGCCGGCGCACATGTTCGAGCGCTTCCTGCCAAAAACCCTGCTGCAGCTTGGAGCGGACGCGTTTCAGGCCGCGCCGCCGCCGTGGTCCCGGTGCGTAAAGTTGCCAGAGGATGACAAAGATGGCGAGGAAAAACAGGACGACGACGGCAACGGCGATCGCCATGCCGCGCGGGTATTCTTCGAACAGTTCTCGCAGGATATCGGGCACAGGGGGTTGGTCGGGATCGTGGTGGTGGTCGGTTTGTCGATTTCACTTGGGACTATGAGTGGGCAGGCGCCATGGGCACGCTCTACGCAAGCAGGCGACTCATTCTCTCTTTCGCTCCAGGATGCCGCGGCTTTGCAGCCAAGCGATGCAGCGGTCCGACCAACTTGAGTAGGGCAGTTCCTTGGGCCCCAACCCCAAGCCGTGTCTGCCCTTCTCGAAGATGTGCATCTCGGCCGGCACCTTATTCTTTTTCGCCGCCAGATAAAACAGCACGCTGTTCTGCGGCGGCACACCCGTATCTTCGCTGGTGTGAACGAGGAACGTCGGCGGGGTTTGCGGCGTGACCATCTTGTCGTTGCAAAGCGAATCGACCAGCTTCGGGTCGGGATTTTTGCCGAGCAAGTTGTTGCGTGAGCCAACGTGGGCGAACGGCCCTTCGAGAGTAATCACTGGATACATCAGGACCATGAAGTCGGGCCGGTTGCTGAGGCGGTCGATCGGATCCTTGGCGTCGGCATCGGCTGTGTCGAAATGAGTGCCGACGGTGGAGGCGAGATGCCCGCCGGCCGAGAAGCCGAGAATGCCGACGCGCTGCGGATCGACGGCCCATTCCTTGGCGTGAAAGCGCACGGTGCGCAGGGCGCGCTGCGCGTCGTTGAGCGGCACGGGATGGTTGTAGCGCGGCCCGAGGCGGTATTTGACGATGACGGCGGTGATGCCTTGCGAATTGAGCCAGCGGGCGATTTGATGGCCTTCATGGTCCATCGCCAGCGCGCCGTAGCCGCCGCCGGGACAAACGACGATGGCCGCGCCGTTGGCCTTATCCGCCGGCGCTTGATAGTGGATGTAACTCGGCACATCAACCTTTGGATCTTTGCCCCTGGCGCCGGGCGCGTCGCCGGGCCAGAGCGGCAGGGCGGGCTTGGCATCCTGGGCCGACAGGGGAAGCGGCAACCATCCGACGAGCAGCGCAACCAGACAGCGATGCATGGTGAAAGCTCCTGATGCGATTTCGACAGTTAATGGTCCAATTGTAATGACGCGGCGGCGGGAATGCCAGGAATCATCGCCGTTGTCCTGGGGCAGCCATGCGGGCGTTGGTGTACCATCATCCGCAGATTACGCCGATTTCGCAGATAAGAATGTGAAAACACCGACGCCGGCCTCAACGCGATTGAGGCCGGCGTTTTTGCTTTTGTCTTACTCTTCAAATCTGCGCAATCTGCGCAATCTGCGGATCGCCTTCTGTCTGCCGCCGAGGGGTCTGCGCAGGCGCCGCGTTTCATTTCACCCCCCGGGGGGGTGCCCTGAAACGCGGCGCCGCCAACCACGCCTTTTTTCTGTGAATTTGGGATGTTTGTCGCGCCGCAACTCTAGGACGCGGCGGGGAAGCTGACGCGAAAGGTCGCGCCGTGCAGCGGCTCGGAATCAATTTCCAAAGTTGCGGCGTGATGTTGCAGGATGACCTGCACGAACGACAGGCCCAGGCCCATGCCGGCGGTCAGGCCGGCGAACAGGGCGTTGTCGCGCTTCGTCGAAAAGTGCGTCTCGGTGCAGCGGCGCCGCACCTCGTCAGTCATGCCGATGCCGTTGTCGCTGATCTCGACAATCGCGCGGTCGCCCTGTCGGCGCGTGCGCAGCGTGACCTGCCCTTTCCAGCCTGCGGCGTCAATGATGGCTTGCCGCCACCCCCCCTCACCCCCCCTTGGCAAGGGGGGGACTGGGGGGGTAGGGGTAGGGGCGGAGTGTCCCGCAGGCTGGACAGATTCCGCCAAGCCGCAAGCGGGGTCGGAGTTCTGGCCGCGCCGCGCTTGTTCGCGCAGAAGATTGCGCATCTCGAAGGTGGCGTCGCGGGCGTTGAACAGCAGATTTTCGAAGGCTTGCTGCACGTGCGACAGGTCGCCGTCGATCCAGAGTGGCGCGGGGTGCGCGTCGAATTCCAGCGTCAACTTCCATTTTTCGCGGGCCAGCTCGGCCCAGCTCGCCTGCATTTCGCGCAGCAAGGCGTTGAGGTCGATGCGCGTTCGTTCGGACTTGTTCGGGTCGCGGCGTACCGTCGACAGAATCTGCTGCAAGCGCTCGGTGACGGTGCCGATCGTCTGCTTCACCTCGCGCAGCATATGCGCCCGATCGCCGGTGCCGGCCTCGTCTTCCAAGCAGCGGCGCAACAGGTCGTTGGGCCGGACGAGCAGGTTCTTGATGTTGTGAGCATAGGACCCGGCCATGATGCCGATGTTGGCGAAGAGCTGCGACTTCAGCTCCAGATTCTGCCGTTCGGCCTCTTCGTGTTTGCGTTCGGCTTCCTGGCGGCGCAATTCTTCCTCGAGACGCAGGCGTTCGACTTCACCCAAATACTGTTCGGCGAGCAGGCGGCGGCGGTCGCGTTGGCGTTCGCGGCGCTGGGCAAGGAAGACCCAGCCGAGGGCGACGAGCGCGACGAGACTGCCCAACGCGCTCAGCCACAGCCGCCGCGTCGCCTCTTGCCGCTCGTGCATTTGCCGCTGGGCATAGGCGTGCAAATGATATTGGACGGCCACGGCGGCGCGGGCGTGAATCGGCTCGCCCTTCAATTCGCGAAACTGGCTGCGCTGCCGCGGCAATTGCGAATCCCAAACGATCGGCGCAACGGCCGGGTTCGCGTCAAAGGTCACTGTGAGCTGATAGATGACGGGAAAGAGAGGCAGTTGGCCCGGGTAGATTTTGGTCGGCGGATTGCCGAGCGCCTTGAGAAATTCTTCGATTTCCTCACGCTTGTAGTCGGTGTTGGTGTGGGCAGTGCGGAGGCGGGCGTTTTCGATGCGCTGCTGTTCACCCTGGGCCGCCGCTGATGCACGCTCGCGACGGCGCAATTGTTCGAGCAAATCGAGGTACTCCTTGACCAGCTCGGAGAGCGTCTTGACGTTGCGGGCTTCGTGGATCCATTCTTTGATCGCTTCCTGATCGTAAATCTGCTCGCCGTGCAGCCACCAGGTGACAGGCTCGCGCAGGAGGAAAATGACGAGCGCCGCCAACAATATGGGAGGCAGTAGCGCGCGAACGGCTTGCCAGAGCGTGCGCATTTGCAAAGGACGCCAAGTCGTCGATTGTTTTCCTCCCCCCCTTACGAAGGGGGGGTTGGGGGGGTATTCGCGAGACACAACCCCCCCTGCCCCCCCTTCGTAAGGGGGGGAGGACTGAAATCACTCCCCCACGAGGCCGTCGGCGCTGGAGCGGTTGTAGAAGACTTTGAGCGGCGGCCCGGACAAGCGCCAGCCCGCGCCGGCCGCTCGCCAGACCGTAATCGTCGCCTGGGGCAGGTTCAGCGTGTCCTTGTAGACCGGCCGCAGCCAGACGATGTGCTCGCCGGTGCCCGGAGTGCGGTCGCCATCGGCATCGAAGAACGGCAGTCCACGAATCGAACTTTCCGGCCCCGGCAAATACAGCGATTGCTGGCGCCAGCGCAGTTGCCCGAGGCGATCGCGCACTGCGTCAGCGTCGGCAAGCGCGCCGTCCTTCTGGAAACTCGTCTGCACCAGCGCCTCGAAAATGTCGCGGTAGAGCAGCACATCCTGCGTCCCGGTCGCCGCCTTGGCCGGATCGAAACCGGCGTCCTTGTCAATCGGGTTGCGGTGGCTGAAGAACACCAGCGGCAGCGGCATGTCCAGGATGTTCCAGGCGACGTCGCGATCGCGGTAGACCGTGTTGAACGAGATGGCGTCGCCGTTGACGACGACCACGTTGCGGACTTCCGTCGGCGCTTGCCGGCACAGGGTGCGCAGAAAGCGGCGCATGCGTTGCGCCCCGGTCGGCAGCACCAGCAAATGTTGCTGATCGCGGAGCCCGCCGCGGTCGGCGAGGAACAGGTTGACGGCGATGATTTCGCGCGGATTCGCCTGGTATTGATCGCCGGTGCTGTAGGGAACGTTGCCGTCGGCGACGTTGCTGATGTCGGCCATACCGGTGCGGCCGGCGGTTTGCTCGGCGAACTGCTTGAAGAAGATCTCGGAAAGGTCTTTGGAATAGCCGTCGTCGTCCCACGCGAGCGTGTACAAGTAGTAGGGACGCCATGGTCCGGCGCCGCCGAGCATGGACAGGCTGGTCCAAGCATTCACCGGCGCGACGATGCCGGCGAGCGCGGCAGGATTCTGCGGCCAGACTTGCGGCGTTTGCCGGACGAAGTCGAGCACGGCCTGCACCATGCGTTTGTTGGTGAAGGCGAAGCGGAAGCTGCGGCCGGCGTAGACGCTCATGAGTTTGGGCCATTCCTCGTGGGCGGTGACGTCGGCGTCGCGGTCGCTGGGGAAGAAGCGGTCGGCGGTAGCGGTGGTGATGAGCAGCAATGGCGCCGGGCCGCGCCAACCGGCTTGGGCATCTTTGAGGGCTTCGGCCAGGGCCAGCGCGCGGTCGCTGGTGTCGCCGCCGACGATCGCCAACGGCGGCGTGTCGCGCTTTTGCAGGCTGGCGATCCACTGGCGGCTATTGTTGTCGCCGGAGAGCTTGTACCAGCGCACCCACAGCTTCGGCGCGGACGATCCGCCCAGCGCGAGCGCGATTTCGGGGACTTCGGCGCTGAGGTCGAGAAACGCCTTGTCCAGGTCGAGGTGGAGCGTGGCGCTGCCGGAGCGTTTCGATCCCTGCTCTTGCAACTGGGCGAGCGCCGCCACGAGCCGTTCCCAGGCGTCGCCGCTGGTAGCCGGCGCGATCCAGGCGATTTCCTGATGCCCCGCAGGCACGGGCCGAACGCTCGCCTGATTCGGCGCGGCCCACAGCCCCAGGCTTTTGCCGACGAAATAGCCGGCCAGGCCCACGCCGGCGCAGAGCGTCAAGAACAGCAACCAACGATAGCGCATCAACGTCCCCGGGAAGAGCAACTGCCCTTTGATTTTACCTGGGGAACGGAGAAAGCGATATCGCTTGCGCGGGAAATACTCACATTGGAGTGCGGCGACAGGACGCCGGCCCGAAAAGGGGTAGTGGGTCAGTTTGCTGTGTTGTGGTGCGGGCGTCTCGCCTGCATCGGTGCAGGCGAGACGCCCGCACCACAAACTGACCCACTACCCGAAAAGGGGACAGGACCTCTGAATTCAAAAGGTCCTGTCCCCTTTTCGGGCCGTCTTCGCCTTGTTCGCCAAGTGCCGCTTTCGTTATACTTTGCGCCGTTTGCAGGATGCGTCCGTTCGATCGGCAGGAGGCCGAGAATTCATGAAATCTCCGCTGGGATCGTTGCCGGCGCCGCGTTGGCGTGCGGAAGGCGCGCCGCGCTTGCCGCTGCGCGCCCGCGGCGGACGGGCCAGCGGACGGTTTGCGCTGTTGCTCGCGGGTTGGCTCCTTTGTTTGGGCGGCATCGGGGCGCTGCTCGCGCTGCTGAGGCCGCTGCCCCGACCGCATTTTGCGCCCTTTTGTATCACGGCATACGCATCGCCGACGCTGGCAGCGTCGGCTACGGCGGCGCGCGATCAGGAACAACTCTGCGCTGTCTTCGAGCGGGTGACGGCCCGCACCTGGACGGCGCCCCAGCGCGGCTCGATGGTGCAGCAGCTCGACGACCTCGCCGCACTGACTCTGAGCGAAGATGCCGTCGTTTATCTGAGCGGACACGCGCTCGTCACGGAGACCGGTGAAGTCGCGATCCTGCCCGCCGACGCCGTGCCCGACGATCCACGCACGTGGCTGCCGCTGACGGATGTGCTTCGGCATTTGGCGCGCTGCCCGGCGCGGCGGCAATTGCTCGTGCTCGACATCGCCCATGCCGGACTTTTGCCGCGCTGGGGCGTGCCGGACGGGGAAGTCGCCCGCGCCATTCCCGCCGCCCTCGCCGCCGTGCCGGATGAACGCCGCCTGGTGTTGTGTGCCTGTGCGCCAGGACAAGTGGCGCAGGTGTCGGAAGTTCTCGGCCAATCGGCATTCGCGCATTACCTGGAGGAAGGCTTACGCGGCCGGGCCGATGGTTACCGGCCCGAAAAGGGGACAGGACCTTTTGAATTCAGAGGTCCTGTCCCCTTTTCGGGACGGCGTGACGGCCGCATCAGCGCCCGCGAGCTGACGGCGTTTGTGCAGGCGCGCGTCGAGCGCTGGGCGCTGCTCAATCGCGGCGTGCGGCAAACGCCGGAGCTGTTCGGGACGGGCGAAGATTTCCCGCTGGCCGCAGTCACAAAGACAGCTGCCGCGCCGCGCAAGGTTTACGCAGCGTCCCCGGATTGGTTGCGCGAAGCACGGGCCGACGCTGAACGTTTGCTGGACAACGGTGACTTCCAGCGTAATCCGCGGACCTGGCAGCAACTGCAAACGCTGATCGCCGACACCGAACGTTCTTGCCGTTTCGTGGCCGAACCGGCTTCCTTGGCATCCTCCTTCCTGAAACAGTGCGATCGGCTGCGCGGGCAGTCTCCAGCGGCGGCTTTCCCGACGGCGTTCTCGCTGACTCTGCAAATGCAGCATGACGCACCGCCTTCACCGGCCGCGCGGCAACTGCAAGAATCGATCTGCCAAATACACGACCAATGGCGCCGCGCCAAGCCGGCTGAGGGGGCGCGCCTTCAGGAGCGCTTCCTGGGCCAATGGCCGCTGACGACCCGCACGACCACTGCGCAGGAGCGCGATGCCGCAGTCGTTCAATGGTTGGTCCAACAAGGACCGCTCGACCCGTCCAGCGTGCGCTGGGCCGATGCGCTCTTGCGCGCCGGCAGCGACGCCGAGCCGCGCCACGGCGAGGCGCTCGCCATTCGCCTCTTGGCCGATCTGGCCGGCCGCATCTCGGCGAGCGCCTGGTCCGGCACGCACGCCCAACAGGTGCTGGCGCTGGCCCGGCTTGCCGAACAGCCGCTTCGGCATCCACAAACCTTCGCCTGGTGCCGAGACGAACTGGAGCAGGCGCTGCAGCGCAAGCACGAGGGCGAGATCGCGCTTTGGTCCAGCGGCTATGTGCCGCGGCAACGGGCCGAGCAACTGCTGCGCGATGCCGAGTTGCAACTTCTGGAGTTGCATCAACAGGCCGAAAGCCTGACGGCAATATGGGAACTCAGCGAGCGCGCCACGGTGCTGCTGCCGGCGTATGTGCCGATCCTCGACGTGCAACCGGAGCTGCGCAATGCTTGGATCGACGCGGTTCGCGTGACGACGGCACTTCTCGATGAGCGCGCTCAGCCACCGATCGATCCCGCGGTTCGTCGGCTAACGCGGACGCGCCTCGACGAAAACGCCGGCCGTTTGCGCGAGTTGCTGGCGGCGTTGCGCGAACCGTTTGTTCCGGATCGGATTGAGCGGCTGATCCAGCTCAGCCGGACGAGTGCCGGCCCGCCGGTGCTGCGTGAGCTGGAAACGCTGCGCGACGCGGGACCCGGCTGGTTGCCGGCGCAGGCTCATGCGTCTTTGGAAAAAGCGGCAGCGGCGCTGGCGTTGCGTTTACACGAGGCGACTTCGAAGCTCGATCGCGCTGACGATATCCAAAAACACTGTACCGCGACGATGGCGCCGGCGCCCGCCGACACCGCGCCGCTTTCCCAAGCCGCCGCGCGGATTCAATGCGAAATCGCCTTGCTCGAAATGGGCGGCGTGACCAAGGACCGGCTCGCACCACTGCACGACGCCGGCGCCAAACTGACCGCGGATAATCAATCGGCTCCGGCGTGGGCGGCGTGGGGCCAGGCGCTGCGCGATCTCTATGCCGTCGGCATTCCGGAACAACTGGCGCGCGCGCGGAGCCTGGTTCGCAAAGAACGGTTGTCGCGTTTCATTCCAGCACGCGAACCAACGTCGGCTTTCGACGCCGGCGCGCCGCTCGCACTGCAGGTGCGGCGCCAGGAGGTTCAGGCGGCGTGGACGTGGCTGGCGGGGCGCTATCGTTATCAAGCGCGCGATTACGCCGGGCTGGGACTGGACACGCCGGGCATGCAGACGGCGCAGCGCTTCTACGCAGATGCCGCGGCTCACGCCGCGCTGCCGCCCGAAGCCGCGACCGTCGTGCGCATGCCCACGCCGGTCCAGCGCTTGCACGCGGGACAACTTTCCACGACGACCAGCTTGGCTCTGGAGCGGATCGTCCCGGCCGGAAAATTCGGCCCGACACAGGTGCAAATCGTCCTCCCGGATTCTGCATGGTTGGACGTGACGCCGACTGCGATCGAGTTGCCCGGCGTCAAAAATACGGGCGCGACGCAAACATTGACAACGCAGGTTCCGCTGCGCATCGGGCTGCGCGACGGCGCCGAGCGCTCGCAAACGCCGGCACCGCTCGGGTTCCTGGCCGTGGCCCGCGCGGATGGCAGGGCGTTCCATCACCTCGTGCCGGTGCCGCTGCAGGTGACGGCGCAGGAAGTCGCCGTGCTGCTCAGCTCCAACCCGAAAGAGCCACAGCCGAATCTGGACGAAGTAAGGCTGCGGCCGGGCAACGTGCGCCAGTCATTCTTCGTTTATCTGCAAAACTTGACGCCGAGGTCGCGGACCGTCAGCGTGGAATTGTTGGCCGGCGGCGGGCTGGTGCCGGGTGGTAAGACGCGCGTGACGCTGCGGCCCGGCCAGACCGAGCGTATCGCCTTCCACGACGCACCGACGCCGCTCGACGCCAAGCCGTTGCCCGACTGCCATAGTCCGCTCGAAATGCGCGTTTTCGATGCCGAGCAAAACCAGGCGCCGCTCGCCGTGCGTCGCTTTCCGGTCGTCGTCGCCCAGCCGCGCGATTACGTGCGCATCGCCGACACCCAGATCGAGCCGGCCCCGCTCGCCGCCGAGCGCAGAGTGTCGGTGTCGCTGCAAACGTGGACGAAGGTGCCCGGCCCCGGAATTCCCGCACAGCTCGTCCTGCCCGCGAGTCGCTCGGCCAAACCACCCGATCTGTCGCCGGAGCGTGAATTGTCGAATCAGCCGCGCGGCGAGCCGGTCGCGTTGTCGGCGGAAACGAGCCGTGGCACCGGCGACGACGATCATCCCATTTACGTTACCGTGGACGGCGTACCGCGGGCATTCATCTTTCACAGCGCGTCGGGGCAGCGCAGTGGTTCGTTGCCGCACCACGACGACCGCCTGGCCATGCGTATCCGTGCCGCCGCCAGCATGACGCCGAGTGCGCGCGTGCCAGTGACGGTCGAGGTGGACAACGCCCCGCCCGGCGCCCGGCTGGAATTCGCGGTGCTGCAATCGAATGGCAGCGTCGAGTTGGTGCGCCGTTACTCAAGTGCCCAACAACATCGCCTCGGCTTCACTCCGCACGGTCCGGACGGCGCTCTGGTTTTCGAAGCGGCCATCAACGATTGGACGATGTCGCTCGACACCGGCGCCTGGCAGGGCCGGCGCGTCTTCAAAGCGCGGATTATCAATGAATTTGGCCGCGAATTGCAGCACAGCCTGCACGAACTGATCGTGGATGCGACGCCGCCCGAAGACGTTGCTTTCGTCGCCCCGCCCGCCCAGGCCCAGCGCGGCACGACGCTCAAGGTCGTCGCGCGCGGCTTCGATCGTGATTCCGACATCGCCCAGGTGTTCTTCTTCATCGGCAGGCCGACGAACGATCAGCCACTGCCCAACACGCCCAAGGTCGCGGGCTTCGCCGCCGATCTCGATCACGGCTTGTGGGGCGGCAGCATTCCGTTGCCCGCCGACCACAAAGGCCCGCTGCCGATCTCCGTGCAGTTCATCAACCGCGCCGGCCTGGCCCGCTGCGCGACGACGACGGTCGAGCTGCTCGACGTCGACCCCGCCACGCTGCGACCCGGCGCGATTGCCGGCAAAGTGCTGGAAGGCCCGCGTCCCCAGCCCGGCCTGACGGTTGTGCTGCGCGACGAACATGGCCAGGACAAGGCGAGAACCCGCACGCAACCCGATGGCACGTTTCAATTTGACAACCTTGCGCCGGGCAAGTATCAACTCTTCTGCGACAAACCCGAATCGGGCCGCCGCGTGCTGCAAGCGATCACGATTTCGCCCGGCGGCGCGCAACGAGTCCATTTGGCGCTGGCGCTATAATCTACGTTCGAAGTAGATTTCCCGGTTAACCGCGACGCGGAGTCTTCGGAGCGGAGCGCTTGCACGCGCCGCGCTCCGCTCCGAAGACTCCGCGTCGCGGCCAACCGGATTGCGCCTTTTCCATTGCGAATCGATGCGTTTGTTGCGACAATGAATCGCGTTGGGGAAACCGCCGTCCGATCGTCTTCACCTCGGCGCAGGTGCAATTCCTTTTTCGGAGGGTGTCATGGTTCGCATCTCTATCGTGCTGTTGGCGACTCTGACGACTGCCGCGGCGTCACCCCCCCTCACCCCCCCTTGGCAAGGGGGGGTGAGGGGGGGTGGCCCGATCAAGAAGGACGCACCTCCTGCCGAAAAAGGACCGTCCAGCAGCGGCCCGGCGCCCAAAATCGTTCTCGAAGCGCCGACGCCCGGCGATGTCGAGATCCACTTCCTCAACGGCAGCGTCGTACGCATGATCCTGCATTCCGAAAAGCTGGAGATCGCCACGCCGTACGGGCCGCTGGCGGTGCCGGTCAAGGACGTGCGCGCCATCGAATTCGGCCTGCATTTTCCGGAGGGGGCCGAGGCGAAGATCAATCTCGCCGTCAAGAGCCTCGGGGCCAAGGAGTACCGCGAACGCGACAAGGCCGGGCGATCCTTGCTCGAGCTGGGGCCCTATTCCTATCCCGCGGTCTACGAGGCGTGCAGATCCGACGATCTGGAAACCGCGCGGCGGGCCAAGGATGTGCTCAAGCAGCTTCAGGCGAAGCACCCGAAGAAGGACTTGAAGACTTCGGCCGACGATAAGTTGGTGACGCCGACGTTCGCGATCGTGGGCCGCATTTTGACGCCGACGATCAAGGCGAAGACAGAGCTGTTCGGTCAGGTCGAGCTGAGCCTGGCGAAGATGCGGACGCTGAAGGCGATCGCCGGGCCGAGCCAGGAGCTGGACGTGACCATCGACGCCGCCAAGTATGCCATCGCCGGTCAATGGATGGAGACGAATTTTCAAGTGGACGGCCGCTCGGGCTTGGTAATCACGGCGAAGGGAGCGGTGGACACCTGGCCGCAGGGGCCGGGGCAATACATGGTCGGTCCCCACGGCGCGCTGGGCGGGGCCCTGGTGCTCGGCGGCGGTCGCAGGGTGGTGGGCGGCGCCATCGGCGGACAGATTAACGGCGGCGCGCTCATCGGCAAAATCGGCGAGAACGGCGAGCCCTTCATCATCGGCGACAACTACGACGGCAACCCGGAAACGGAAGGCAAACTATACCTGCACATCGGGCCCAGCCCCTGGAACTGTGCGTCGACGGGGTCGTATGAGGTGAAGATTGGGAGGAAGTGATTCGGTTGGGATGGCGAGGTTGAATCGGTCATAGCCGTCCAGGTAGAATGCTAGTACGCGAGGACAAGCCGATGAGCACGATCAATGTCAATGGAATTCTGCCGCCGAGCACAATGCTGCAACATGCGGCGAGTCCGGACAACAACGGCAGCGCGCCGGCGGACGAGAATAGCGCGACAGGGTTCGAATACGAACCAATCCCATCACAAACGAAGGTCAAGGTCACGGTTCGCTATCGGGTTCGTGGTCGCGGCCGACCGTTGCCGTTCTCACTCGAAGAAGAGGCCGGCGAATGATCGTCGAACCGTTCTGGGTTGAAACCATGGACGCGGCGCTTCGCCAGGGCGATCTTTTGCCGCGCTGCTTGGTGCCGGCATTCGGACTCGAGTTGGCGTCCGCGGGTACGCATGACGTGACGGTGGACGAATATGATCTGGTTCTGATGACCCAAAGTTGCGATTTGGAACAGCGCAAAGTCCGCCTGGTGGCGGCTTGTCCGATCTTCACCATCGGCGAGTTTGAGTCGGTCAACACGGCTTTCACAAAGAAGGGCCGTTGGAACGAGGTGCTCAAGGGACGAGTCGAGGGACTTCACCTGCTCGCATCGCCTGTGGAACCGGCAAATAACCGCGCGGCGCTGGTTGTCGATTTCCGAGAGATTTACAGTCTACCTTTTGATTATCTTGTCGGTCGCGCCGCTCAGCTTGGTCAGCGCTGGCGGTTGCGGGCGCCCTATCTGGAACATTTCTCACAGGCGTTTGCGCGTTTTTTCATGCGCGTCGGGCTACCATCGACGTTGCCGCTATTTCCATAATCGGACAACTCGAGTCCCTTCTCATGCGCCGCCGACTTTGGCTCTGTCTGCCGCCTCTCGTGATGTGTTTGATCGATGATGCGATCACACTCCGAGCGCAACCCGATGTCTACTGGTCGGGACTTTGGCACGAAGGCTTCGACGCCAAGATGCGCTTGATCTGGAAAAAGAACCGCGCGCGGGCGGTGCGGGAGTTGTGTGCGGTGTGAAAGGACTGTTTACGTTTAGCGTTCAGAGTGCACATTCCGCGCTAAACGCAAGCCGGGCAATTTCATAGCCATGCAATCCCCCGCTCCGCCAACCACCGCGCCAATCGATCCGGATAATCCGTCGTCATCCCGTCCACTCCCCAACCGACGAGCCGCTCCCAATCCTCCGCCCGATTCACCGTCCACGGAATGACGCGCAAATCGTTGTCGTGCAGTCTGTGAACCAAGTCCTCATCCACGAAGCGGTAGCCGGGGCAATAGATCTTTGCCTCGATCCCGAGCGCCAAATCTTCCGGAAAAGCCGGACGAGTGTTCGCGATCAATAGGGCGGTCGTCAGATGCGGCTCTTGCTTACGCGCGGCGACCAGGCTGCGGTGGTCGAAGCTGCGCACTCGGCAGCGCTTGATCAAGCCGGACGTCCGCAAGGATTCGAGCACCCGGCGCTCGAAGGCCCCCGGCTTCGATCCGTCGAAGTCGTCGCCGATGGTTTGGGGCTCGAACGGGATTCGTTTCAGCTCCACGTCGATCAGCACCTTGCGAGCGCATTCGCGTTGTTGGGGCGGTTGTTCGAACAGGTCGTTGTTCGCGCAAAACTCGACAAAACCCAACAGGTCGTTCAGCGTTGGTACGGCCAACGGATGAACGGATCGGATGAAACTGTGCCAATGGGCCATCGGCGTCTCGTCGCTCGTCTGATCGGGAAAGCGCTCGGGATCTGGATTGCGGTCGACGGTGAAGCGGCGCACTTCTTCGAGAGTCATTTGGCTGATAGCCCGGGACGCCGGCTCTTCCTGGCCGGGCAAAAGCGACGCGATCGCATCGCCCAGCACCGGATCGTGGCACAACACCGGCACGCCGTCGCGCGTCAGATGCACGTCGGTTTCGATGGTGGACACGCCGGCATCGAGGGCCGCTTCGAACGAAGGCAGCGTGTTTTCCGGCTTGAGGCCGCGCGCGCCGCGATGGCCTTGGAGTTCGAAAGGCATGCGCTGATTCACAAGACCGTCCGGGAGATGACGAAACGACGATTCGGAAAGCGGGCGATGGGATTCGAACCCACGACGTCCAGCTTGGGAAGCTGGCATTCTACCGCTGAATTACGCCCGCACTGCTTTCTGATTGTAGCCGGCTTGGCCCGCTTCGCAAGCGCTTTTCAGCCTTCGCGCAACGTGATGACACCAGGGCCGCGGCGGTGGTTCGTTGGACGCAGTCGCGCGGTCCTGTATCCTGACTCTTCGCTAACCACGGCGAGTCCGCCGCCGGCGAACCGGCTAATTGATCCAGCTACGAATTGGACCATCACGCATGGGCTTTTTCTCCGGACGCGTCACCTGTTGCCGCTATCGGGTCACCGGACGCTCGCTCAGCGCGTTTCACCCGGAGCATGTCGAAAAACTGGCGAACAGCGCCATCGGCAAGCAGCGGATCATGACCGCGGACGGCAGCCAGGTCGGTTGGATTGCGGGCGATCACATTCTCGATACGAAGTTCGACCTCGCCAAGAACATTGTCCACGATTCGCTGCAGTTCGCCCTGCGCATCGACCAACAAAAAGTGCCCAGCGATTTGCTGCGCGCCTACACGCAGGTCGAGCTGGAGGGACTGGCGGCCCATAATCCCAGCGGCATCCCCAGCGGCCGGCAACGGCGCGAGGCGCGCATGCTCGCCAAAGAACGGCTCGAAAACGAGGCGAAGGATGGCCGCTATCTGCGCCGCAAGGCCATTCCCCTGCTGTGGGACGCGCCATCGGGCGAGCTGATCGTCGCGACCACGTCGGCGTCGGCGCTCGATCGGCTGCATCCCCTGTTCAAGCAAACGTTCGACCGCGGCCTCGATCCGCTCGGCGCCGGCAAGCAGGCGTTTTTGATTGCCGAGGCGACCAATCAAACGCGCGGCGTGGACGACACGGCGCCGACCGTCTTCGTGCCGAGCCAGACCCCTTCCGTCGCCTGGACACCGGACGAAACCAACCGCGACTTCCTCGGCAACGAATTTCTGTTGTGGTTGTGGTTCATCTTGGAAAACGAAACCGACACGATCGTGCTGGGCGACAAGTCGGAAGTCGCGGTGATGTTGGCGCGGACCTTGGTGCTGGAATGTCCGCGCGGGCAGACCGGACGTGAGAGCATCACCAGCGATGGGCCGACGAAGCTTCCCGAGGCGCTACGGGCGATCCAGGCGGGCAAGTTGCCGCGCAAAGCGGGGCTGACGCTGGTGCGGCACGATAACCAGTACGAATTCACCCTGCACGCCGAGACATTGGCGGTTACGGGAGCCAAGTTGCCCGCGCCGGAAGGGGACGACGAGCGGGCCCGGCAAGAAGAGCGCGTCACGCAATTGCGCGGCCTCCTTGAGACGCTCGATTTGCTGTACGCGGCCTTCCTGGAGCGCCGGCTGGGCGATGCGTGGACCAAGGAAACGGCGCGCATGAAGAAGTGGCTGGCGCGCTGACAAAATGCTTGCCGTTTAGCGCGCCAAGTGTCACGCGCGATCGCATGCTGCGTATCGCCAGGGCATCAGACGAAAGCACAATTGTACTTGGTGGGCAAGTTGAACAGCGATATACTCCATGTGGGTTGCGCTTTTCGCAGGAGGTCCGTATGTCGATCCGTTGCATAGCCGTTGTCGAAGCGGGACGGCTGCGGCCCAAGACGCCGCTCGGCTTGGCGGAAGGGGCCGAAGTGGAAGTCGTGATCATTCCGCAAGAGGCGCCGTGCCAGGCACGGTCCGCGGCAGCGGTGTTGGCTGAAATCGCAGCCTTGCCGATGGAGCCGGGCGGTCGCGACTTCGCCGGCCGCGACCACGACAAAATCCTGTACGATGCGGGAACAACACGATGATCTTTGTCGATTCCGGCGCCTGGTTCGCCAGCTTGGTTCCTACCGATCCCGACTACCAATCCGCCCAAAGGTGGTTGGCCCAAAATCAAGAACCACTTTTGACAACGGATTACATTGTCGATGAAACCTTGACTTTGCTGTTGGTTCGCGGTCAGAAACCGCGCGCGCGTTGGCTTGGGGCAATGCGGTATTTCAGGGGCAAGTCGCGCAACTTCGCTATCTGTCGCCTCAAGAATTCCACGACGCGTGGCTTGTGTTTTACCAGTACCGGGACAAGGACTGGAGCTTCACCGATTGCACGTGCAAGGTCGTCATGGCGCAATTGGGGGTCAGCGTCGCCTTCAGTTTCGATCAGCACTTCCGCCAATTTGGCTCGGTGAGCGTCGTGCCTTGAAGCAAACAGCTTCCACAAATTCCCTTTGTCCCCGCCCGATTCCTGCGATAAACTAACAGTCAACCCAAACTCCCGCCCCGACCCCCCCAGCCCCCCCTTCGAAAGGGGGGGAGCGGGGGGGGGGTGTTGCATCCTCTTCCAGGAGTCGTGACCGTGAGTCCCTCGAAGCCCGCCTCGCTCAATCGCCGCCGCTTCTTACAAACTTCGGTCGCCGCGGCGGCGCCGTTGGCACTGGCCCAAGCCGTGTACGCCGGCGGCAATGAGCAGCTTCGCGTCGGCCTCATCGGCTGCGGTGGGCGCGGCACCGGCGCCGCTACCCAGGCCCTCCGCGCCGATCGCGAAGTCCGGTTGGTCGCCATGGCCGACGCATTCGAGGACAAGGTCACGGCCAGTCTCAACCAGCTGCAAAGCGATGTGGCGATCCGCGCCAAAATCGATGTGCCGCCCGAGCGCCGCTTCCATGGCTTCGACGCCTACCAGCGCGTCATCGACAACGTGGACGTGGTGCTGCTCTGCACGCCGCCCGGATTTCGGCCGTTGCACCTGGAGGCAGCAGTGCGGGCCAACAAACACGTTTTCTGCGAGAAGCCGATGGCAGTCGACGGCCCCGGCGTGCGCCGCGTTCTGGCCACGATCGACGACGCGCGGCGGCGGCGAACCGCGCTGGTCGCCGGCTTCTGCTACCGTTACGAAACCGCCAAGCGCGAGACCATCGCCCGCGTCCACGATGGCGCGATCGGCGACATCGTGGCGCTGCAATGCACCTACAATTCCGGACCGATTTGGGTTCGCCAACGCGAGGCCGGCTGGACCGACATGCAATACCAGATGCGCAACTGGTACTACTACACCTGGCTCTCCGGCGATTTCAACGTCGAGCAGCATTGTCACTCGCTCGACAAGATGGCCTGGGCAATGCGCGACACGTACCCCGTGCGCTGCTCCGGTCTGGGCGGCCGACAAGTCCGCACGGGACCGCAGTTCGGCCATATCTTCGACCACATGTCCGTCGTCTACGAATATGGCAACGGCGTGAAGTGCTTCAGCAATTGCCGGCAAATGCGCGGCTGCGCCAACGACGTCAGCGACCACATTATCGGCGCCCGCGGCACGTGCGACGTCATGCAGCACCGCATCCATGGTTCCAATGCTTGGCGCTATCCGGCCGACCAACTGAGCCGCGACGTTGACATGTACCAGCAGGAGCACAACGAGATGTTTGCCAGCATCCGCCGCGGCCAACCGATCAACGACGGCGAACGGATGGCCAAGAGCACGCTCATGGCAATCATGGGCCGCATGGCCTGCTACACCGGCCAGGTGGTCACATGGGACCAAGCGCTCAACTCGCGCCAAGACCTGACGCCGCCGAGCTATCGCTGGGACCAACCCATGCCGGAGCCGGAAGTGGCCCGGCCGGGGATTACGAGGATATCGTGAATTGAAAATTGCAAATTGACCATTGCAAATTGAAAATTGATGAGATGGTTTTTCAATTTGCAATTTGCAATGGTCAATTTGCAATTTGCAATTTGCAATGTTGCAACAATACTATGGCCAATCGCTTACCCCGAATCCTGATCGCCGACGACGATCCGCAGGGCGCCGAGTTGCTGGACGCTTATCTGGCAGGAGCGGACTACGACATCCAAATCTCCGCGGACGGCGAAGACACCATGCGCAAAGTCAAGGACTGGCAGCCGGATTTGATTTTGCTCGACATCATGATGCCGAAGATCAGCGGCTTCGAGGTGTGCAAGCGCATCAAGGCGAATCCGGCGACCAGCGCCATCGTGGTGCTGATGGTGACGGCGCTCGATCAGCCCAGCGACATCGATCGCGCGGTGGACGCCGGCACCAACGATTTCTTGACGAAGCCGATCAACAAAACGGAGCTATTGGTGCGTGTGCGCGCCGCGCTCAAGGCCCGCCAATACAAGGCCCAACTCGACCAGGCGCTGGCGTATATTGACGGAGTGCAAACGCAGCCATAGCCGCTTGCGGCTTAGCGTGCTGGACAACGCTCGCTAATCCGCAAGCGGCGATTCCGAGATCTTTGCCATGCCCTCTCGTGACGACGACAATGAAGTATTGGACCCACGCGAGTTTCCGGAGCCGGATCAGCAAGGCGACGGGCTCTTGCCGTGCCCCTATTGTCTGGGCGTGCTCTACGAAGAAAGCGACCGCTGCCCGCGGTGCGGCATGTGGCTGTCCGAGGAAGACGCCCCCAGCCGCAAGCCGTGGTGGGTGATCGCGGGCGTGTCGATTTGCCTGGCGGTGGCGCTGTACTGGATCTTGATGCCGTGATTCGCTTGGACTGGACATTTCAGGCGTTTTACAATTCTCCATTGAACATCGGGGAGATTTCGTGGAACCAATCCAGTTGCAATGCGGCAGTTGCGGGCAGATGATGGCGATCAACCCGGAGCATCTGGGGGCGCAGGTGCAGTGTCCGCACTGTCAGGCGATCGTGCAGACGCCGGCCCCCGCGCCGCAAATGGCGGCGGCCGCCCCGCAGCCGGCCTTCGCGCCGCCGCCGCCGTTGAACCTGGGCGAGCACGAGAGCATCTTTGGCCAACCGGAACCGACCGACGATCTGTTTGGTGGCGCCGCCCCGCAGCCGAAGATCGAGATGCCGAAGCTGGACATGCCGGCGCCGCCGATGCCGCTGGCCAACTCGGACCCGACCGTGACGTTGCCATCCGTCGGCGAGGCGCCGCCGCCCGCGCCAACGCCGTTTTCGGAGGCGATTACGGATGCGCCCCCAGCCGACCTTGACACCTTCACCCCACAGCGCCGCCTCCCGGCCAGCAGCTCCCTCGCGCCGATCCTCCTGGTCTTCCTCGTCCCCTACGCCATCTTCACGACCGTGTTCATTGGCTACCTGCTCTACACCTGGCCGCGCGACAACCCGCTGAAGAACCTGCCCGACATCGCTCCGAAAGGTCAGCCACGCTATCAGGTGAAACACGATTATGATCTCGATCGGAACATGAAAACTGCCCTCGGCCAACCGATCAAGGTCGGCGCCGTCGAGATCACGCCGATCAAGGTGAAGCACACACCGGAGAACGACCTGGTGCTGGTGTTCCGCGCCAAGAACGTCTCACGCGATCAGACCTTCAACCCGATCGCCGACGAATTCATGAAGTTCTCGCGCAATACCATGGACCGAGGCATGCCGTACACGTTTCTGGAGCGCGTCCACAAGGACAAGCTGGGGAAAATTTACGGCGGCTACTTGGAATGGTACAAGGGCGCCAAGCAGATCCCCGGGGGCTTTGACATTGGCCCCGGCGAAGAAGCAACGATCCATCTCATCTCGGAACTCGATTACCGCAAACGCGAAGTGACGAACTTCGTGGCGGCGAAGGAACGCCTCGTCTGGCGCGTGCAGGTCCGCCAGGGTTTCGTCAACGTGGACGGCAAGGATGTGTCCGCGACCACCGTGATCGGCGTCGAATTCACGGCACGCGATATCGTGCCGGCAAAAGGGGCGTAACGACGGATGAGCATGTTGCTTTGCGCATTTTCTGACTTTCGCTGCATGTGCTTGACAGGAAAACGGTTACAATTTAGACATGGTTCAAGAATAGTCACTGGCATAGGTGATATTCGAGACGACAGGATTCCGACACAGTTGGCACGCACTCAACTTCCTATCCCCTTGAGTCATCAAATGTTACATCAAAAAAAATGCCGGCATCACCTGACAG
>Ga0080064_1002392_pt1 | contig 32119 bp, 25 predicted proteins | sample Subgrocontami54m_FD_69260 | JGI IMG/M metagenome (GOLD analysis project Ga0080064, IMG submission 69260) | Subsurface groundwater microbial communities from S. Glens Falls, New York, USA - GMW46 contaminated, 5.4 m (SPADES assembly) (version 2) ...
TGCCTGGGGGGAAGGCGGGCACAACGCCCGGCACGGGAACGCCGCCTTCCCGGATGCGATCCGCTGGCTGTGGGCAGGGTGGCCGGCTGCCGTGAAATCGGCCGCCCCGACGAAAAACGATTTCCTCAGCGCGCTGCTGATTCCCGGCGAAGAGTGGCAGGTGGCGGCGGAGGGCTATCGTTTCACCGAAGGTCCGGCGGTGAATGCCAAGGGGGAGGTCTTTTTCAACGACATCCCGGCCAGCAAATCCTACCGGATCGCCCTCGACGGGAAGGTGACTGAGATTGTCGCGGACTCGAAACGCGCGAACGGCCAGCACTTCGGGCCCGACGGCCGACGCTACGTGGTCGCGACGGGAGAACAAAAGGTGCTGGCCTTCGACGCCAACGGACAGGTGGCGATGATGGCCGAGGGGATCGCCGGCAACGACATTGTCGTCGCGCACAACGGCAACGCCTACGTGACGCATCCGCTCGCGAACAAGGATGAGACGAGCAAGGTGTGGCTCATCCGGCCGGGCGGCCAGAAGGTGGAGGTTGACAGCGGCGCGGTGCGCTACGCAAACGGCGTCACCCTGTCGCCGGATCAATCACTGCTCTACGTGGCCGACTACCGTTCCCACTGGATTTACAGCTATCAGGTCCAGCCCGACGGCACACTGGCGAACAAACAGAAATACTTCTGGCTCCACGCACCGGATACGGCGGACGACGCGGGGCCGGATGGGATGCGGTGTGACCGGGAAGGCCGGCTCTACGTCGCGACAAGGCTCGGGGTGCAAATCTGCGATCAGCCGGGCCGGGTGCACGCGATTATCCCGACTCCGAATCGGCGGGTGTCGAACGTGGTGTTTGGCGGGGAAAAGTTCGACACACTGTTCGCGACCGCCGGCGACAAGGTCTACAAGCGGAAACTGAACACGACCGGCGCGCAGTCGTGGGACGCGCCGAACAAGCCGCCCGTGCCGCGCTTGTAATCCAGTCCGCCGCCAAGCCCAGCCTGACGCCTCTCGTCACTTGCACGAGGCTCCGCACTGCAGCCCGGCGCGTGAGGCCAGTGATTGCTCAGACAAGGACGAGACGGATCGTCCCTTCAAATTCGCGGTTGGTTCCCGGAGGGCTGGACTCCCAGTCCGGCCTGGCAACACCGCGGCGCCTGCAGCGTGGCTGGCACGTGAGCGCCGGGGTCGGCGCCGAATGGCGCTACGTTTAGCGCAAGTATTGTGAGTGGTGCCGTGCCGCGAGGCGTAGCGCGGTCAACCTGACCGCGCAGGTCGGGTAGTATTTCTCGTCGTTGAACCGCGGCCAGATTGACCGCATCTACGTGAGAACATGACGAACAGCATCGTTGACTTGGCGCCACACGGGTCGGCGGCCGGATGGATCGCGCTTGTACGCGGCGCCGGAATAGGCGTTTTCCGCAGCGGCGCCGCACGGTTTTTGGTCGCGAACGCCGGTCTCGCCACCAGCTAATCGAAGGTGGAGGGCCGAATCCACGCGGGACCCGGCTGGATCTGAAACCCCTTCCAGATCCGACCCCGCGGCTTCATTGCGACTCGGCCCTCCATGCCCGCAGTGTGGGCAGAGAATTTCCCGAAAAGCGCTTTTTCAAACTACCGGAATTCCGGTAGATTTTGAATTTGCTTTCTCGCGGTGACCGCGCTAGCGCGCGGCCTCCACCGCGCGCAGGAATCGCCGGACACGGGCCGGATCCACGCGCGCCGACCAGTGCCCGCCACGCTTGAATTCCGAGCCGACGATGAAACCGTCCGCGGTCGCCACGAACGCGGAGAGGTTGGCCGCCGAGATGCCGGAGCCGAGCAGCACCGGCAGCCGCGTGCCGCGTTTCGCGAGGGCCACGTCCGCTGGCCGTGGCGCGACGCCGGTGATGGCACCCGTTATGATGACAGCGTCGCCGCGCATGAATTCGACGGCGTGCGCGGTCTCGGCCAGGCCGACATCGGCGGTGATGGCGTGCGAGCTGTGCTTCTTCTTGATATCCGCCCACACTTGCACGCGATCGGCGCCGATCTGCCGTCGATACCGCAGCAGGTCCGCGGCAGAGGATTCGATGATGCCTTCATCCGCGACGTGGGCAAAGGCGAAACCTTCCACGCGGACAAAATCGAGATCCGCGGCGTGCGCGACCGCCATCGCCTCGCGGTTCGCGCCGGCCAGGATCTGCACGCCGCAGGGCAACCGCACCGCGTCCTTCACCGCGCGGGCAATGACGGCCATGGCGGCCACGATCTCCGGCCCGACCGCGCCGCGCAGGTACGGCGTGTCGTGCATGTTTTCCAGCATGACGCCATCAACACCGGCGTCGCGGTAAATCCCGGCTTCACGCACGGCCTGCGCCTGAATCAGGCGCAGCGGCTGCGACGCGGCGGGCGTCCCGGGCAGCGCGCCGACGTGAATCATGCCGATGATCGGTTTCGAGCTGCGAAAGGCACCAAGTCGGGGCGGCATGCCCCGCACGTTGTACGTCATGTCAGTCCAGCTCAACGCCGAGTTTGGCAGGGTGCCGCCAGCCGGCACCGGGCAGCGAGCCGGGAAACGCTTCGGAACGCGGATTGCGCCACGCAGGCAATGGGAAAGCGATCGGCTACTTTTTGCGCCGGTCGCCGTAACCGTCGGGGTGCTGCGAGTGCCACCTCCAGGCGGTCGCGACAATCGAGTCGATGTCGGCAAACTTCACTTTCCAGCCGAGTTCCCGCTGCGCCTTTCGCGAATCCGCAAACAGCGCCGGCGGATCGCCGGCGCGTCGCGGACTTTCGACCACCTTTACCTTCTTGCCGGTGACCTGTTCGACGGCGCGAATCACCGCCCGGTTCGAGGTCGGCGTCCCGGTGCCGAGATTGAAGAAGAGTTGCCTGCCGCGCGCTGCGAGCTGGTCGAACACCGCGATGTGCGCGCGGCTGAGATCGTCAACGTGGACGTAATCGCGCAGGCAGGTGCCATCGGGTGTCGGGTAGTCCGTGCCGAAGAGCTCGAGCTGCGGCCGTTTGCCGATCGCGACGTCGATCGCGACCGGGATCAGGTGAGTCTCGGGACTGTGGTCCTCGCCGATCGCGCCATCCTCCGCCGCGCCGGCGGCGTTGAAATACCGGAACGCCGCGAAGCTGAGCCCATTCGCGTTGGCGAGGGCCTTCAGCGCGTTTTCAACATCGAGCTTGGTCTGGCCATACGGGTTGATCGGAGCCTGCGGCAGATTCTCGTGGATCGGGAGCGTCGCGGGAATCCCGAACGTGGCGCAGGTCGACGAGAACACGAACTTCTTCACGCCGGCGCCGATCATCGCATTGAGCAGGTGAAGCGTCGCCACGACGTTGTTGAAGTAGTACTTGAGCGGCTCGGTGACCGACTCGCCGACGTAACAGAATGCCGCGAAATGCATGACGATCTCGATCTGCTCGTCGCGCAGGATACGGCTCACCAGCTCTTCGCCGCCCAAGTCGCCGTCGTAGAAATTCACGTCGCGGGGCACGGCCGCACGATGGCCGTAGACCAGGCTGTCGAGGACGACCGGGCGATGTCCCGCCGCGATTAGCTGACGCACACAGTGACTGCCGATGTAACCGGCTCCGCCCACGACGAGAACATTCATAAACGACCAACGACGAGAGACCAAAGACCCGGGACTGCAAACTGCGAAAACAAGTTTCAGGCAACGGCCGGTTCGGTTGTGCGCCCGTCTTCCGGTCCTTCGACATTGCTTTCGGCGGGGGCATGGCTAGCGATTTTCGTTTCGCCTCATGAAGCCGTCCCCGCACTCGCGCATCGTGATCACCGGCGTCGGCCTGACCGCGCCCAACGGCAATTCGCTGGCCGAGTTCCGGCAGAATCTGCTGAACGGCGTCGCCGGGATCGAGCGGGTGGAGATTCGCTACATGGGGCCGCAACTCGCGGGGGTGTGCCACTACGATCCGCTGAGGCACCAGAAGAAGAAGGAGGTCCGCGTCGGCACGCGGGCCGGCAGCATCTCGATCTACTGCGCGCGCGAAGCCCTGGCGGACAGCCGGGCGGACTTCGCCGCCATGCCGAAGGATCGCATCGGAATTTACATCGGCTGCACCGAGCACGGAAACGTCGAGACGGAGAACGAGATCTACGCGATCTCGAAGTTCAACTACGACACGAAGTTTTGGTCGCATTACCACAACCCGCGTACGGTCGCGAACAACCCGGCGGGCGAGACCTCGCTCAATCTCGGCATCACCGGGCCGGCGTACACGATCGGCGCGGCCTGCGCCGCGGGCAACATGGGGCTCGTGCACGCCGCGCAGATGCTGCGGCTGGACGAGGTGGATTTCGCGATTGCCGGCGGGGTGAGCGAGAGCATCCACACCTTTGGCATCTTTGCGGGGTTCAAGTCGCAAAACGCGCTGGCGACACACGAGGATCCACGGAAGGCGTCGCGTCCGTTCGACCAGGCGCGCAACGGCATCGTGATTTCCGAAGGCGGCTGCCTCTACACGGTCGAGCGGCTGGAGGACGCGCAGGCGCGCGGGGCGAAAATCTACGGCGAGATTGCGGGATATCATGTCAACAGCGACGCGAGCGATTACGTGCTGCCCAACCCGCAGCGGCAGGCGGAGTGCATCCGCGCGGCGCTGCGCCGCGCGAACCTCCAGCCGCACGAGATCCACATCGTGAATACACACGCCACCGCGACCCCGCTCGGCGACATCCAGGAGTGCGAGGCGATCCGCAGCGTCTTCGGCGAGGGCTGCCCGGACACCCACATCAACAACACCAAGAGCTACATCGGCCACGCGATGGGGGCGGCCGGCGCATTGGAACTCGCCGGCAACCTGCCGTCGTTCGACGATCTGACGGTGCACCCGACCATCAACGTCGACGATTTGGATCCGCGATGCGCGCTGCCGGGGCTGGTTCTCAATCAACCGCGGAAGGTTGCGAAAGTGGACACGATCCTGAACAATTCCTTCGGCATGCTGGGGATAAATTCCACGTTGATTGTTCGACGCTTTGTCCCCTAATTCCGCCGCAATTGACCATGACCAAAGACGAATGCAAGAAGCTGGTGCTCGATATCATCGCGGACATCGCGCCCGATGAGGATCTGAGCAACGTCAAGCCCGACGTTCGGCTGCGCGATCAGCTCCAGCTCGATAGTATGGATTTCCTGGACATCGTCATGGAGCTGCGCAAGCGGCATGGCATCGAAGTGCCGGAGGCCGATTACATGCAGCTCGCCTCGCTCGACAGCTCGGCGGAGTACCTCACGCCAAAGTTCAACGCGCTCGCGGCCAAGCGCTGAGGAGTGACAATTGGCCGGGCTGGGATCGCGACGTCCCAGCCTTTTTGTTTGTCATTCTGAGCGTAGCGAAGAATCCAGTGCGATCTCCGCATGCGGCCGTCCTCATGGATTCTTCGCTTCGCTCAGAATGACCCACCGCTTGTTTGGGCGCATCCACGAAGTCAGCGGCGGTGGGCGGCGGAGGGTCGCAGCAAGACATCCTTGATCCGATGAACACCCGTTCGCACTACGATGTCGCCATCATCGGCGCGGGCATGTCGGGTCTGGCCGCGGGCATCCGGCTGGCGCATTTCGGCCGGCGGGTGTGCATCTTCGAGCGGCACAATGCCGCGGGCGGACTCAACAGTTTCTACAGCATCGGCGGCCGGAAATTCGACGTCGGGCTGCACGCGATGACGAACTTCGTGCGGCCCGGCGTGAAGGGCACGCCGCTGACGAAACTGCTGCGGCAGCTCCGCATCGACCGCGACGAGCTGGCGCTCTGCGAACAGAAACAGTCGCGGATCGCGTTTGGGCCGCGGGGCGAGACGTCGTTGCGGTTCACAAACGATTTCGCGGTGCTGGCCGGCGAAGTGGCCGCGAAATTTCCCGCGCAGGCCGACGGGTTTCGGCGGCTGGTCGAAACCGTCACGACGTTCGACGATGTCTCGCTCGACGCGAAACCGGTTTCCGCGCGCGAGATGGTCCGGCGCCACCTCAGCGACCCGCTGCTGGAGGACATGCTCTTCTGCCCGGTGATGTACTACGGCAGCGCCAGCGAACGCGACATGGAGTTCGGCCAGTTCGTGATCATGTTCAAAGCGCTCTTCCTCGAAGGCTTCGCCCGTCCGTACGAGGGCGTGCGCCGGGTGATCCGCGTGCTGCTGGAGAAGTATCGCTCGGTCGGCGGCGAGCGCCGGATGAAATGCGGCGTGCGGGAGATCCTGGTACGCGCAGGGCGCGCCGTCGCGTTGCGGCTGGACGATGGCAGCGAAGTCACCGCCGAGCATGTCATCTCATCGATTGGCGCGCCGGAAACGGCGAGGCTGGTCGGCCCCGAACTGCCGGTGGACCGCCCGGGACCACCGGCCGTGGACGCCAACGTGGGCGGCCACTCCTTTGTCGAGACGATCGCCATCTTCAACCAGCAGCCCGCCGCGCTGGGGTGGGGCGACGATACGATCGTTTTCTTCAATGACTCGGAGCGGTTCGACTACGCCTGTCCGCGCGACGCGGTCGATCCGCGCAGCGGCGTAATCTGCATTCCCAACAACTTCGATTTTGGCCCGGAGCGGGTGCTGCCCGAGGGGGTTTTCCGCGTCACGTGTCTGGCGAATCCCGCGCCGTGGTTCGCGGCCGACCAAGCGACGTATGCCGCGGAAAAGCGCCGCTGGTTCGCCTCGATCCAGCAAAGCGCGCGGCGATTTCTGCCGGGGGTCGACGCAACGCAGCTCGCGGCGGTGATGGTCACGAGCGACATGTTCACGCCGCGGACCATCGCCAAGTTCACCGGCCATCTGAACGGCGCCATCTACGGTGCGCCGCGGAAAATCCGCGATGGCCGCACCGCGGTCGCGAACGTCTACCTTTGCGGCACCGATCAGGGTTTTCTCGGCATCGTCGGCGCGATGCTCAGCGGCATTTCCATGGCGAACTATCACATCTTGCAAAAAGGTTAGCCGTGCCGCGGAATCCGCGTGCCCTCATGAAAATTGCCCAGTGCGGTCTGGCATCGCTGGCCCTGATGCTCTCCGCGGCGAAAGCCGCGGATTTTCGCGACCATCTCGGTCTGCAGATGTGGAGCCTGCGCGTGCAGGCCAAGGAGAGTGTCCCCGGTTCGCTCGACCAGGCGAAGGCGTACGGCATCAAGGAAGTCGAAACCGCCGGCTTCGGCGAGCTGACCGCGGAACAGTACGCGGCCGAATTGAAGACGCGCGGACTGGTCGCGGTGAGCGCGCATACCGGGTACGCCGATCTGGAGAAGGACATCGCCGGCGCAATCCGCAACGCGAAGGCGCTCGGCGCGAAGTTCCTGATTTGCCCGTATCCGCGGCTGGACAAGGCCAAGGTCTTCTCGGAGGAAATCGCGCACCAGGTCGCGGCTGATTTCAACCGGTGGGGCGAGGCCTGCCAGGCGGCGGGGCTTCGTTTCGGGTTTCACCCGCATGGCCTCGAGTTTCGTCCGACCGCGGCGGGCAAGGGTGAGACCGTATTCGATCTTCTGGTGCGGGAAACGAAGGCGGACCTCGTCTGCTTCGAGATGGACGTGTTCTGGGTTTTTCATGCCGGCCAGGATCCCGCAAGACTGCTGGCAAGATACCCGAACCGCTGGGCGTTGATGCACGTGAAGGATATCCGGAAAGGCGCGGTCACCGGTCTCAGCACCGGGAGTGCGCCCCCCACCGACAACGTGACGGTGGGCACCGGCCAGGTTAAGTGGCCGGAGGTGCTCCGCGCCGCGCAGAAGATCGGCATTAAGCACTATTTCATCGAGGACGAGACGCCCACGCCATTGCAGTGCATTCCTGACTCGTTGAAGTATCTGCGGGCGCTGAAACTGTGATCAGCGGATCTCTCGTCACGCCCAAGCCTGGTGGTAAACCGGACGTAAACTTCCTGTTTCGGCGAGTTTGTCGTCACGGAGGGTGCCTTTGTGGCGTCGTTTAGACCCATGCCCCACCGCCTTGGTCGCCTCAGTCTGCTCGCGACGGTTCTCGCGTACCCGTTACTCGCGCAGGAGGCGCGCGTCCGGCCCGCGGAGCCCATGGTGATGCCGGCGCCGGCCGACAGCAACAGCCCGGCGTTTTGGCGTGATGATCGGTTGAATTGGTTCGGCTCGACGGGCCAGGTACTGCTGAGCGAAGGCCTGAACCAGTTTGGGCCGTTCGACACGGGCCGGGTTGAACTCACCGCAGCGTATCCGGCGCCACACTGGATGGAATCGGTCTGGACCGACGAAGAGCGCAACGTATGGGGCTGGTACCATGCCGAGCCGGTCGGACTCGTCGAAGGCACCACCCTGACGGCCCCCAAGATCGGCGCCGTGTGGTCGGCGGACGGTGGGAAGACACTGCAGGACTTGGGCATCGTGCTGGAGTCGGGCGATCTCAACGACCCGACGGCGCAGAACGGATTCTTCATCGGCGGCCACGGCGATTTTTCCGTGATTCTCAACCAGGAGCGGACGCACTTTTATTTCTTCTTTGGCAATTACGGCGGAGCGCCGGAAAGCCAGGGTGTCTCGATGGCGCGCATGGCGCTGGCCGATCGCTTTACGCCGGCGGGGCGGATCTGGAAGTACCACAAGGGCGATTGGCAGGAGCCGGGATTGCTGGGCCGGGTGACACCGATCTTCCCCGTGCGCCGGCCGTGGCAACTGCGCGATCCCGATGCGTTCTGGGGTCCGTCCGTGCACTGGAACACGTATCTGAAATGCTACGTCATGGTCCTGAGCCACGCGGCGGGAGAACCCGGCTGGTCGCAGGAAGGCATTTACGTGTCGTTCTGCTCTAATTTGGACAAGCCGGAGACATGGACCCCGCCGGCGCGGATTCTCAGCGCTGCGGAGATCCCGGCCTGGTCGTCGTTCTATCCGCAGATCATGGGCTTGGGCCCGGGCGACACCGACAGTCGGGCCGGCAAGATCGCGCGGCTTTACCTCGCCGGCGCTTCGACCTGGGAAATCGAATTCTTTCCCAAGGCGGTCGCGACCGAGACACCGACGGATCCACTGCCCGCAGAACCGCCGCCGGAAGAGCCGCCGACAGCCGAACCGCCGCCGACAGCAACGCCGGCCCCGCCGCCGTCTGCAAATCCGGTACCGCCGCCCAAGCTCGTCCCGCCGCACTGAGGCGACGGGCGGGGGAGCGACCTTCCGCGCCCGGCGGGAGCTTGCGCTCCTTCGCGCGTGGACTCCAGACTGCGCGTTTTAATGGCTTACGACTGGCTGAAAGGTGTCGCTGACGACTACGACGTAATCGTGATCGGCAGCGGTTTGGGCGGCCTCACCGGAGCGAATGTGCTCGCGAAAGCGGGCCACCGCGTGCTGCTGCTCGAACACCATTACCAGTATGGCGGGCTCGCGACGTGGTTCACGCGGAAGGGCGGCCACATCTTCGACATTTCGCTGCACGGCTTCCCGATCGGCATGATCAAATCCTGCCGCAAGTACTGGACGAAGGAGATTGCCGACGCGATCGTGCAGCTGAAGGACATCCGCTTCGTCAACCCCCAGATGGATGTGTGGACCACCTTCACGCGGGAGGATTACACGCGCGTGCTCGTCGAGAAGTTCGGGCTCGAGCCGGCTCACGTGGAGAAATTCTACGACTACCTGCGGTCGATGAATTTCTACGACAACAACCCGGAGACGACGGGCGAGATGCTCGAACGGTTCTTCCCCGGCCGCGACGACGTGAAGCGCCTGCTGATGGAGCCGATCGCCTACGCCAACGGTTCGACGCTCGACGATCCGGCCATCACGTACGGCATCGTCTTCTCGAATTTCATGGGCGCCGGCGTCTATACGTTCCGGGGCGGCTCGGACGTGCTGATCGAAAAGATGGTCGCCGAGCTGAAGCGCAACGGCGGCGAGCTGCGCAAGAAGGTTCTCGTCGACCGAATCCTGGTGGAGGAGCACGAGGGCCGAAAAGTCGCCTGCGGGATCGTCGCGAGCAACGGCCGCGTGGTGCGGGCGAAGGCGATTCTCTCGAACGCGAACATCAAGAATACGATCTTCCGGCTGGCGGGGGCGGCGAACTTTCCGCCGGACTACGTCGAGTTGGCCCAGGCCGTCCGGATCAATTCCAGCTCGTGCCAGGTTTACCTCGGAATCCGGAAGGGGGAGAGCATTCCGCACATCGGTGACCTGGTGTTCACCTCCGACAACCCGAAGTTCAGCAGCCACGAACTCACGGCATTCCACACGACCAGCCGCACGTTCTCGGTTTACTACCCGGAAACCCGGCCGGGCTCGGGGCGCTACACCGTCGTGGTGTCGCTGAACGGCCAATACGGCGATTGGGAGAGGCTCGGCGACGCCGACTACGAGCGCGAAAAACAACGGCTGATCGATGAATCGGTGGCTGCGCTCGAGCGGTTCATCCCCGACGTGCGGGCGAAGATCGACTGGACGGAAGCGGCGACGCCGCGGACGATCGAGCGGTACACCCGGCACGCCGGCGGCACGTCCTTCGGCACCAAATTCGAGGGGTTGAAGGTCTCGCTGGACTTGCCGGAAAAGCTGCCGGGATTGTTCCACGCGGGCTCCGTCGGGATCATCATGTCGGGCTGGCTCGGCACCATCAATTACGGCGTGATCGTCGCGCACAAGATCGACAAGGCGCTGTTCGAGCAGAAGAAGGCAGTCGCGGCGGTGCCGGCGCCCGGACGCATTTGACGGTGAACACCGAGCTCTTGCCCATCCGGAGGAGACACCGAGGACCCGGCGTCTTTCTGGGATTGTTTGCCCCGGTGGCCTCGGTGCATCCTGTGTGGGCTCCGCGTTCCCAAGCAAATGCACATGATCCCGGTTACTGATCTCATTCCGCACCGGCCGCCGTTCCTCTTCGTCGATGAAATCGTCAGCCGGGACGACGGCGGGCTGGTGGCCAGGCGCACCTGGCGCGCCGACGAGGATTTCTACAAAGGCCACTATCCGGGCGCGCCCATCACGCCGGGCGTGCTGCTTTGCGAGGCGGTGTTTCAAGCCGCCGCGTGTTTCCTCGCGCTGAAGGCCCGCGCCACCCATTTGGCCGGCTCGGGCCAGGCCGCCGGCAAGCCGGCCGAGGGCGTGCCGCTGATCGCGAAGATCAGCGACGTGCGGTTCCGCAATCCCGTGTACCCCGGCGACACCGTGCTGCTCGAGGTGAAGCAAAAGGATGCGCTGGGTGGATTCACCATGCTGAGCGGCAAAATCAAGAAAGCCGACGGCACCCGCGTGCTGAACGTGGATTTCGCCGTGGCGTGGAAGACGCCCGCTCAGCCCTGAGCCGGCAGGAGTGCGCTTGCGCGCGAGCCAAATCGCCGGCAAGCAGGCTCCTCTCATCCGACATGTCTGATTTCCTCCAACTCAGCGGCAGGACGTTCCTCGTGTTCGGCGTCGCCAATCGCCGGAGCGTCGCCTGGTCCATTGCGAAAACGCTGGAGGCGGAAGGCGCGAACGTCGTCTACAGCGTGCGCTCCGAGCTGCGGAGGAAGGCGGTGGAGTCGCTGCTGGCGGGGAAGCGCGTGCTGGTGTGCGACGTCGAGGTCGAGGGCGCGGCCGAGCGGCTCGCGCAGGAAATCGCCGCGGCCGGTCAGTCGCCGCTGCACGGCATCGTCCACTCCATCGCGTTCGCGAATTACAGCGGGGGCATGCGGGCGTTTCACGAGACAAAGCGGGCGGACTTCCTGCAGGCGGCGGCCGTCTCGGCGTTCTCGCTCGTGGAGGTGGCACGCGCATTCAAGCCGCATCTCGCGTCCGACGCGTCGGTGGTGACGATCGGGATTTCGTCGCTGCTGGTCACGCCGGACAATTACGGCTACATGGGGCCGATCAAGGCGGCGCTCGACTCGTGCGTGCGCTTCCTCGCGAAATCGTTCAGCGCGGATTCCGCGGTGCGGTTCAACGCGGTGGGATCCGGCCCGCTCAAGACGAGCGCCTCGGCGGGCATCCCGGGCTACCTCGAGAGCTACCTGTACGCGGAGCAACTGACTTTCCGCAAAAAGAACCTCGAGACGCAGGAGGTGGCGAACGTGGCCGCGTTTCTGCTGAGCGGCCGGAGCTCGGGCATCAATGGCGCCACCGTGATCGTCGATGCGGGTCTCGGCTCGAATTATTTCGACCGGGAGATCATCCGTCTCGCGATGCGATCGCCGGCTCTGCCGGCGCAAACGCCAAATTCCAAACCGCCAAACGCCAAATGACGGATTGGGACTTGGAGCCTCTTGGGAGTTTGGCGACCTGGCGTTTGGGATTGGTCGAATGAAATTCGACGCCGTTTGCATCGAGTCGCTCGCGGTCGCCCTGCCGGACGAGGTGTGGACTTCGGCGCAAATCGAGCAGCGGCTGCGGCCGATGTACGAGCGGTTGAAGCTGCCCGAGGGCCGGCTCGAGCTGATGACCGGCATTCGCGAGCGGCGGATGTGGCCGGAGGGCACGCGGCCATCCGATGCGAGCGCGGCGGCGGGACGGGCCGTGCTCGCACAATCGCGGCTGCGGGCGGAACAGGTGGAGCTTTTCATTCATGCCGCGGTGAGCCGGGACATGCTCGAGCCGGCGACGGCGTCGTTTGCGCACCGGAAAATAGGCCTGCCGGCCAAAGCGCAAATCTTCGACGTCTCGAATGCGTGTCTCGGATTCTTGAATTCACTGACGGTTGCCGCCGGTTTGATCGAGGCCGGGCACATCCGCTGCGCGATGATCGTCGCCGGGGAAAACGGCCGTCCGCTGGTCGAGCAAACGCTGCGGACGCTGCTCGAGCGGGCGCTGACGCGGAACGAAATCAAGCCGTACTTCGCGAACCTCACGATTGGTTCCGGCGCCGTTGCCGCAATCGTGTGCCATCGGTCGCTCGTGACTGGCCGCGCCCATCGTTTGCTGGGCGGGGTGGCGCGGGCGGCGACACAGCACAGCGAACTCTGCCAGGGCGATACCGACGGCGCCGAGTCGCTCGCGATGCAGACCGATTCCGAACAGTTGCTCCTGGCCGGCGTGACGCTCGCGCGGGAAACGTGGGAGGATTTCACCGCGCAGCAGGGCCGCGAATTCGACCGTTTCGTCTGTCACCAGGTGGGCAGCGTCCACCGGCGGAAACTCTACGAGACGCTGGAGCTCGATCTCGCGAAGGATTTTTCGACCTTTGAGACGCTGGGAAATACCGGGTCGGTCGCGCTGCCGGCGACGCTCGCGGCCGCCGTCGACGCCGGCGCGGTGCGCGAGGGCAGTCGCGTCGGGCTGCTCGGGATCGGCAGCGGGCTGAATTGCCTGATGCTGGCGCTGGAGTGGTAGGGCCGCCTGCGGCAGACCGAGGACCGGAGACCATGGACCAAGGACCCCAAACGATCCCCGACTGGCTGGCCCGCGAGTATGCGTTCGCACCGAAATCATTCGTCACGCCAGGTGGGGCGCGAATGAGCTACCTTGACGAAGGCCCGCGCCGCGATTCCGCGGTGCTGATGCTGCATGGCAACCCGACGTGGTCGTTCTATTACCGGCGGTTGGTCCAGGCGCTCGCGGCCGACACGCGCTGCGTGGTGCCGGATCACGTCGGCATGGGTTTGTCGGACAAACCGCCGGATTATGCCTACACGCTGGCCACGCGGATCGCGGACGTGGAGCGGCTGGTTGGGTCGCTGGGGCTCCGGCGGATCGATTTGGTCGTGCACGACTGGGGTGGGGCGATCGGATTCGGCCTGGCCGCGCGGCATCCGGCGATAATTCGCCGGCTCGTCGTCTTGAATACGGCCGCCTTCACCTCGACGCGGATACCGGCGCGGATCGCGCTCTGCAAACTGCCGGGCCTCGGTCCACTGCTTGTGCGCGGGGCGAACGGGTTCGCCGGGCCCGCGATCTGGATGGCGATGCACCGACGGCGGCTGACCGACGGCGAGCGGCGGGGTTACTTGTTTCCCTACGACTCGTGGGCGAATCGCGTCGCGGTGAGCGCATTCGTGCAGGACATTCCGCTGCGCGCATCGCACCGGAGCTGGTCGACGCTGCAGGAGGTCGAGGCGGGGCTGGCGCAATTTCGCGACCGGGACGCGCTCGTCGTGTGGGGCGGCCGGGATTTTTGTTTCGACGACGTCTTTCTCACCCGATGGCGCGAGTTGCTGTCGTCCGCGACCGTGCACCGGATCGCCGACGCAGGCCACTATGTGCTGGAAGACGCGCGCGCCGAAGCCGTGCCGGAAATCACGGCTTTCTTGCGCCGGGCTTGACGGCAGGCTCCCGGCCATAAAGAGCGCCGAGGTCGCGCAGATAGCCGCCGGATTGTTCGCGCCACCCGCGGAGCTGGTCTTCGCGGAATCGCCAGGCCCAGTTGCCCTGGCTCTTGCCCGGCGTGTTGAATCGCGCCTCCGAGCCCAGGCTGAGCAAGTCCTGCAGCGGAATCACGGCGAGATTGGACACGGCGGCATAAGCCGCGCGGATGAAATCCCAGGCGATTTCCTGGCCGCCAATCCGGAAATAACGCCGGACGTGGTCGCGCGTCATTTCGTCGGCCGTCGCGTACCAGCCGCGGGTGGTGTCGTTGTCGTGAGTTCCCGAATACACGACGCAGTTCGGCCGCAGGTTGTGCGGCAGGTAGAGGTTGTCCGCCTTGCCGCCGAAGGCGAATTGCAGCACGGCCATGCCGGGCAGGCCGGTGGCCTCGCGCAGCGCGATCGTCTCCGGCGTGAGCAGGCCGAGGTCCTCGGCGATGAGTTTCGCATCGGGCATGGCCTGTCTGACCGCCCGGAAGAATTCGACGCCGGGGCCATGAGCCCACCGGCCGGTGCGGGCGGTCCTGGCGTCCGCGGGCACGGACCAGTACGCCTCGAAGCCGCGGAAGTGATCGAGCCGGACCACGTCGCAGAGCTCGAAATTCGCCCGGAGCCGCGCCAGCCACCAGGCGTAGTGCTCAGCCGCATGCGCCGGCCAGTCGTAGAGCGGGTTGCCCCAGAGCTGGCCGTCGGCCGAAAAATAGTCCGGCGGCACGCCGGCGACGGCCGTCGGGCGCGACGTGCGACGGTCGAGTTGAAACAGGTGCGGAGCCGTCCAGACATCCGCGCTGTCGCGCGCCGTGAAAATCGGCGTGTCGCCGATGATTTGGAGCCCGAGTTCGGCCGCCCGCTGGCGGACCAGCGACCATTGGCCGAAGAACAGGTATTGGATGAAGGCATACGCCTCGGTGCGGGCCGCGACCTGCACCCGCAGCGGCGATTTTTCCGCCGCCGGCAGGGAGCGGACCGCCTCGGGCCATTCCCACCAGGGATGACCTTGAAAATGGTCCTTGAGCGCGGAAAACAGGGCGTAGCCGTCGAGCCATCCAGCATGCCGCATGCGAAATGCGGCAAAATCCCCGTAGGGCAGCACCCGCTGCGGATCGCGCCGCCAAGCCGCATGCGCGGCGAACAAAATGGGAAGCTTCCGTGCGTAGAGCGCGCCGAAGTCCACGTGGTCGCGGCCGAGCCCGCGCAAAGGCGCGACGTCGGAATCGCTCAACAGTCCAGCGCGAACCAGAGCGGCCGGATCGATCAGGTAGGGATTGCCGGCGAACGACGAGAAACACTGGTAGGGCGAATCGCCGTAGCCGGTGGGGCCGAGCGGGCAGACCTGCCAGTATTTGAAACCAGTCTCGGCCAGAAACTGCAGCAACGCGTGCGCGGCTTCATCGAACGCCCCAACGCCGTACGCGCTCGGCAATGCGGTGGGGTGAACCAGCAGGCCCGCGGCGCGTTCATCGAGCCAGCCGAAGAGCGGCGAACATTCCGCCGTGGCGCCATGGGTCGGCGCGCGACCGGAGTCAGATGGATGGGCGTCACGACGCTGGGCGGGCAATTGGGTCATTTCATTGGGCGCGCCATATCCCGGTGTCGCAAAGGGCCAAGAAGTCAAAAAATACCGATGCGGGAGAAGCACGTCCGCGTAATCGGCGTACCGCGATCCTGAAACGTCAGCTCCGGCGGCGTCATCGTCGCCTCGGCGTGTTTGCCGTCGTAAACCTGCCGGTTGCTGGCATTGCCGGCCGTGACGGGCGCGGGTCCTCCGAATTTCAAGTTCGTCGCCGGCACGTGTGAAGCCGCGCCTTTACGGCAGCTCTGGCTCGGCCAGTCTCGGGGTTGTCCATGAAGCTCCGGTTGATCCGCATCACGCTTGCGCGCCGGCCGGCGATATCTGTGATCGGCTGCGCATCGGGCGCGGTGCTTTCGGCTGCCGGGAGCAAGCCCAACTTCACCCTCGACCCTCAGCCGCGTCGCCTGAATTTGGCCCGCGTGAAGCCACCTGCCACCACTCACTGAATCATGCCTAATCCCTGGACTGGAAAAGGAAATCCCTACACGCGCGAGGAAGTCCGCGAACGACTCCACGCCACTTTGCGCAAGGGCAACGCCATCATCGCGGCCGGCGCCGGCACCGGCATCAGCGCGAAATTCATCGAGCAGGGCGGGGCCGATCTCATCATCATCTACAACAGCGGCCGGTTCCGCATGATGGGCCACGGCTCGACTGCCGGCATGATGGCCTACGGCGACGCCAACGCCATTGCGATGGAGATCGGTGAGTTCGAAGTGCTGCCGGTGGTGGAGGATGTGCCGGTGATCTGCGGCGTGCACGCGACCGACCCGCGGCGGCGAATGTGGCACTGGCTCGGCAAAGTGAAGGAGATGGGCTTCTCCGGCGTGAACAATTTTCCGACTCACACGATCGTCGATGGCCATTTCCGCCAGGTGCTGGAAGAGACCGGAATGAGCGTGAAGAAGGAATACGAGATGGTCGCGCTCGCGCGGCGGATGGATCTCTTCTCCATCGTCTACGTCGGTTCGCCCGCAGAAGCGGCCGAGATGGCGCAGGCCGGCGCCGACGCGATCATCGCGCACGTCGGCACGACCGTCGGTGGGAGCATCGGCGTCAAGAGCGCCGTCGTGAGTTGGGACCATGCGACGAAGGTCACTAACGACATCATTGCCGCGGCCCGCCAGGTGAGGAACGATATCTTTTTTCTCTGCCATGGCGGACCAATCAACACGCCGGACGACGCGGCGCGCGTCCTGCAGACCACGGATTGCGTCGGCTTCGTCGGCGCGAGCAGTCTCGAACGCATGGGGGTCGAAGAGTCGCTGACCAATCTGACGCGCCAATTCAAAGCGCTGCCGGCGCCGGCGGCTGCGCGCCAAACCCGCTGAACCGGCGCCGCCGTTTTCGCGCCTCCCTCGTCGCGTGTAAATCACCATGACTCCGACTCGTCGCTTCGTTCAAATCGCGGATGCGGTGCGCGAAACCAACCCGTGGGCCAACGTCGAGTGGCTTTGCCGGCCCGACATTGTCGCCGCCGAGCGCCTCCTGCTCGTGCGCGCGAACATCGATCCGATGCACTGCCACCCATTTCACTATCACCCGCATCGGGAGGAAGTCATCTATGTCCTCTACGGCCGCGCCGAGCAATGGGTCGGCCGGGAGCATCGGATCCTGAGTGCGGGCGACCTGGCCCATATTCCCGCTGGCACGGTGCACGCGACCTACAACCCGCACCAGGAACCGCTGGTCTTCCTGGCCATTCTTTCCCCGGTGAAATTGCCCGATGATCTCGCCGCCGTGCCGGATCCGTTCGACGTCTCGGCGCAGGAGCCATGGGCGTCGCTGCGCCAAGACATGACGCGCTGCCTCGTTCGCGGCTGAGGCTCGCTCGCTTGCCATGCCGTCATCGGGTGCGCGCAGCCTCCCAGTGTGCGCTACGGCCAAGCACTGCACCTGCCATCACTTCGTTGAGTTGCGGCTCAAACCTTTCTTCATTTCCAGGCGAAGTGTAACGTAATACGTTACACTCCAGATCGGCCGATTCCTGCGGGCCGCTTGGACGAAGTGATGCTATACCCACGTCCCAAGTGAACCGCGTCGTGCCCGCGCAACGCACAAAGGCGTGCGTGAAAACGGTGGCGCTGTGGTAGCCCACCTGTGCAGCGATCACCTCAAGCTCGCCCTCGGTGGTCTGCAGCACGAATCATCCCCAGCCGCAGACGGTAGGTGCACCCGCCGGGACTGGGCGAAAAATATTCTACAAGCAGGCGCGGGCCGGCTTGCCATCATGGGCGAGGGGAGTGCAGGTCTTCGCCACGCCAGCGCGCCACGCGTGACCGGTAGGCGCGCCGTGTCCCTTTCACTAACGCAGCCGGCTCGAACCCAACCCCCGCTTCCGAAAAATCCAGACACCCGTTATCATGAATTCCGAACACCCGATGCCATCCCGCCCCGTGCGGTCCGCCGCCCGTTTTTTCCCCCTGTTCGTGGCGCTCTTGACGCCCGGTTTGTCCGCATTCGGCCAGGGCGTGGCGCCCACGGCCAAGCCGGCTCAAGAGGCTCCACTCCAGCTCTCCGTCTTCGAAGTCACCGCCGAAAAGGATCTCGGTTACGCGGCCTCCGCTGCGCTGACCGGCACGCGCACCGGCGAAAAACTCGCCGACCTGCCCAACTCGATCTCGGTGATGACGCAGGAGTTTTTGCAGGACATCGCGGTGAATAATTTTCTCGATGCGGTGGAATTTGCGACCAACGCGGAAAATATCTACAACGATTCCGGCACGCGCGGTGCGGCCATCGGCTCCCGCTCGGGCAACCAGATCAGTTTCCGCGGCATGGCGTCGATTCGCCAGCTGCGCGACGGCTTCCCGTGGTATATGCCGCAGGATATCTACAACACCGAGCGCATCGAGTTTTCCCGCGGCCCCGGCGGACTCGCGTTTGGCGATGTCGATGTGGGTGGCATCATCAACATCACCACCAAGCGGGCGAACGCCCGGCGCCAGGCTTCTGCGCAGGTGCGCTACGACAACTGGGGCAGTCAGCGCTATTCGATGGACGCCAACCAGCCGCTGGGCGATACAGGCGTCTCCGTCCGTCTCAACGCCGTCCGCGCCGAAAACGAGTCGTGGCGGCAGCGCTCCGGCACCGAGCTGCGCGGCCTCGCCGGCGCGTTGCGCTGGGAGCCGTTCAAGAATCACAGGACCGTAATCGATTTCACCTATGAGCACGGCGATCAGGACGAGGGTTTCAGCCACGTGGTGCTCGACGACCAGACCGCCGCCTATGTGCGCGGCACCGGCACCAACGCCCTCGATGCGAATCCCAATCTCGCCGGCGTGCAGACCAACGGCGCCGGCAGGCAGGTGACCCGCGCGGCCAACGGCGTGAGCAATCTCTTTGCCTTCCTCGACGGCCGGATCTACAATCTCCAATCGACGCCCACCGCCGTCTTCCGCAGCTCGCAGGTGCAGATCGGTGCCGCTGTCGCCACCGGCACCGATCCGGTGAACCCGCTGCGCTACCCGATCGTCGGCGTCTCGGAGAGCATCGTCCCGCGCGGCCAGGACTGGGGCGGCCCGATCAACAAGCTGAACTCGAAATTCCACGCTTACACGCTCGAGTTTCGACACGCGTTCAGCGACCGCTGCAGTGTCTTGTTCGCTCATAACGGACAGAAGGACGACACGCGCCGGATCAATGTTTTCAACGGCAACGCCCCCGCTGGTGGCGGCATCCGCGACGTCATGATTGACGTCAACCCGAACCTCCCCGATCCCACCGACCCGGCGCGCGTGCGCCTGATTCCCAATCCTCGCTTCGAGCAATACTACGTCCCGCACAATCCCGTCACGCTGATCGACGGCCACGACATCAAGAATTTCCGCGGTGTGGCCGTTTACGACGCGCCCCTCCCGTGGTCGATTAAGCAGCGCCTCGTGCTGAGCGGCGGCTACCGCCACGAGAGCTACTACAAGGATGCGTTTACCCGCTCGCTTTCCCGGGAGGAGATTTTGCGGCGCGGCTACACCAGCAACGCTGCGTTCTACGTCAACAATCTCTTTTATTATTACCACTACCTGAAGGATGGAAACAGCGACGCCGCCCTGGCCGACGACCATCTGCCCGGTGTCACGACGGATTTTCGCTTCACCCACGGCGGCGGCAGCCAGCGCTTCGACCAGAGCCTCACGTCCGGCTCGCTCAACGCGCTCGGCTCCTACTTCGGCGGCAAGGTCCGCTCGAGCATCGGGCTCAGCCGCGATCACTGGATTCAGGACGCCTTCCGACCGCTCGTCGCCGATCCCGTCACCAACGAGCAGCGCTTCGTCGATCGCGCGGGCAATCAGATCCCCAACAACGGCACGGGCTACGTCGGCGTGCCGCTGGTGCCGTTCTCCAACCAGTGGGTGACCAACCAGACCTATGGCGTCGTCTGGCACGTCACGCCATGGGTGTCCCTCACCGGCGGCTACTTCGAGTCCACATTGTTCAGCGATAATTTCGGTCTCGATCTCAACGGCCTCGCGCTCGCGCCGCACACGGGCGAGGGCACCGACTACAGCGTCCGCTTCAATCTCCTCGACCAGCGCGTGAGCCTGAACCTCACCTATTTCCAGAACACCGCGGAGAACATCAGCAGCGGCGTCGCCGCGACCGTCAGCGCCGAACTCAATCCGCTGCTCGCCCAGCCGTTCGTCAACACCACCGACTATCGCGATCGCGGCACGAAGGGCTACGAGGTGGAACTCGTGACCAACCTCACGCCCAACTGGACCGTGCGCGGCTCGTTCGGCAAGAACGAGATTTCGTTCACGCGTTTCTATCCGCTGTTGCGCGCCAAACTCTCCGAGGCAAAAACCACGGCCTCGAACCGCGGGCTCAACGCGGACAATGCCACCGTGGTGACCCAGCAATACCTCGCCGACCAGGAAGCGGCGGACACCACCTCGGGCCGGAAGAACGCCAACCTAACCACGCGCTACAGTTTCGGTCAGGGCGCGCTGCGCGGCCTGTCGGTCGGCGGCTCGATGCGCTATGTTTTCGGCAGGCCCTGGGCGGCGATCAACGTCGGCGGGCAGACCGTGCTGCCGGCGAAGAACACGGTTGATTACTATGTCGTCAGCCCGTTCGTGAGCTACCGCCGCAAATGGGGCAAGACCTCGTGGACCGCGCAACTCAACGTGAACAACCTCTTCGACAAAGTGACCGACCAGGGCACGGCCTATCGCTATACGCGCTGGACCGACCCCCGCCAGATCATCACGACCGTGAGCGTGAGCTACTGAGTCGCGCCACACCATGATCCGCCCGACCCGCATGACCGCCGGGCCGCGCCGCGGTCGTGGTCACGAGGCTGGTGCCAAGGTCAACCTGGCCGACAACCGCCTCTCTGGTTCGGTGGCTGTTTTCAGGGGAACAGCGGAAAACGAGAGCGACAACATGGTCGCCGCTGGGCGTGACATCGTCGACCCCACTGGTATCAATGGGAAGTTCAGTGGACGAACACGATTGCCTTCTAATTGGTGGGCGCTCCGTCACCCTTCGATCATGAATCGCCGAGATTTCCTTGCCTCGACTTTCCTCGGTGCGCTGGCCGCTTCGCTGCACGCAGCGGGCAGGAAGCGCCCGGCGCGCGTCGTGCTGCGTTCGTCGTGGCAGACAGTCAACATCGGAGACATCGGCCACACGCCGGGCGTGCTGGCGCTCATCGAACAGCATCTGCCCGAAATTGAAGTCACGCTCTGGCCGATGGACGTGCGCAATGGCGTGGAGGAAATGCTGCGCGCCCGGTTTCCAAGGCTGCGCATCGTCCGCACGAAGGAAGAGGCCTACCAGTGCGATTTTCTCCTGCACGGCTCGGGCCCCTATCTCACCGCGCATCGCGACGTGGCCGCGTGGAGGAAAGACACCGGCAAGCCCTACGGTGTCTATGGCATCACGATGGCCGCAGCCGGCGATCCCGGGTTGAAGATCATGCGCAACAACGGGCTCGACGAACCGACGCGCGTACTGCTGAACGGCGCGAGCTTCGTCTTTCTGCGCGACGGCGTTTCGCTCGACGTCGTGAAGCGCGCCGGCGTGACCAGTCCGATCATCGAGTTTGGTCCCGATGGGGCCTTTGCGGCCGATGTCAGAAACGACGCGGCCGCGATCGCGTTCCTGCGCGAGCACGGTCTCGAGGAAGGGAAGTTTCTCTGTGCCATCCCGAACCTGCGGAATGCGCCGTATTGGCGGATAAAACCGACTTATCCATTCGACGAGGCCAAGCATCGCCGCAACGAAGCGATGAAGGAGCACGACCACGCGCCGCTGCGCGAAGCGATGGTCGCGATCATGCGGCAGACGCCCATGAAGTTTCTCGTCTGTCCAGAGGACTCCACCCAGATGGAAACCGGCAAGGAGCTGCTGGTCGATCCGCTCCCGGCGGATGTGAAGGCCAAGGTCGTTTGGCGCGAAAAATTCTGGCTCACCGACGAAGCGATCAGCACTTACGTTCGCTCCGCGGGCTTGCTGAGCTGCGAAATGCACAGCCCGATCATGTGCGTCGGCAACGGGGTGCCCGCACTTGTGTGCCGCTTCGTCGAACAGACGACGAAGGGTTTCATGTGGCGCGACATTGGGCTCGGCGACTGGCTCTTCGACTTGGACCAGCCGGAGGAACTCGCGCGCATCGTGCCGACCGCCCTCGCGCTGGCCAGGGATCCCGCCGCCGCGAAGGCCAAGGCCGCGAAGGCACGGGAGTTTGTCCATCAGCGGCAGCGCGCAACGATGCAGATTCTGCAAAAGGCCGCAACGGCATGAGCATGCTCGTCGGCCTTTTCGCGGTTGCATTCGCGCTCGCGCGTCCCGGCCCGTGTCCTGCGGTCGGATGTGTTCGACCAAGTGAAGGTCGCTCCACGGTCCTAGCCAAGGCATTGATGCTTCTTGCGTGATAGGAGTTCGCTAGGAAGTGGCTGAAGAAAAGGACGACAACGTTGGAGCGAGTCTCGCCGGGTATGACTCTCAAGGCGAATATCTGCGTTTGTGTGATGTAGGGGACGCCGCACGCGCACGGCGGCGGACCAACTCTGCCGCGCTTGGCGGCACCATGCGTCCCGCTCGAGCGACACGCCGCCGATCTCAAAACCGGTGGGTTTGGAGTACTTCCCGCAGTTACGGTGCGCTTCGCCGGGCAGTCACGATCCACGCCGACGATTGGAAACAAACGCCTTCCGCGGACTGGTGGCTCTCGAGGAGAGTTCGGAGCGCGTCGAGCGCGTGTGGCCGCGCCGCCGGGTCCATTTCCGACAGGACGTCCTCGGCCAGCGGAGTGCCGCGAATAAAGTCGAAGGCTTCCCCGGCTGTCGCCCCGTAGTGCAGCGGCTCGCTCGCCTCGGTGAAGGCGATTTCGCCAAAGCCGGCATTGGATAGAATCGGCTTCACGGCCTCAGGATCGGACAATCCCAGCGGCCCGGGCGCACAAGGTGGGGGAAACTTGGGTGGGCCGCCCGCGAGCGTCCCGCGAATTTCCCGGATCCATTCGTTGTGCTGTGCTCCGCGCCAGGTCAGCAGCGTCATCCGTCCGCCGCGCGGCAGCGCACGCCGGAGATTTCGAAACGCCGCCTGAGGGTCGGCGAAAAACATGACTCCGAACCGGCTGAGGATGACGTCGAAGGACTCATCGGCGAAGGGATACGCCTGCGCATCGGCCTGCTTGAATGCCAGGTTACGCAGACCCTCCGCTGCAGCGCGTTCGCGAGCGCTCGCCAGCATTCCCGCCGACAGATCCACCCCCAGCACCGCCGCCGGCGACGCCGCCCGCGCTGCCGCGCACGACGAGTCGCCACATCCGCAGCCCACGTCGAGGACGCGCTCTCCAGACTGGATGCGCGCCGCTCCCAGCAGCCGCTCCGAATATTCCCGCAGCATGCGATTGTACCGCGCCTCGTTCTTCCTCCAGTAGTCACCCTCCGGTCCGTCCCAGCTGGACGCCTGATCGATATTGGCAATCGGACGAGAGCACATGCTGCCAGTCTGGCCGACGGCGGCACACTTTCGAACGTTTTTTCTCCGCGGACAACGCGTGGCCCGTGCCGGCGGAAAAATCGCGACAGTTTCCTGGCGTGCGATGCAGGAACTTTATGCGCAGCGCCGCATTCGAGCAATCGGCGTCGCAATTTCCATCCCGATCGGGTGATGGATCTCATGCTGCACAACGAGGCAGCTTGATCAAATACTGCGCTGGCGGGACGCCCGTCGCGCGTTTGAACAGGCGGTTGAGGTGAAACTTTTCACACCTTAACATAATCTCCATTGTGCGTCGTTTCCCTCTGGGAGTCAGCGCGCCGGACCCCACCGTGCGGTGAACGGATAATAGACGAAAATCGGCCGTCCCACCACGTCCTTCGCCGGCACAAATCCCCAGTAACGGCCGTCCTGGCTGTTGTAGGAATTGTCCCCGAGCGCAAAATAACTGTTCGCCGGAACCTCAACCGTCGCGCCGGGCTGCAGGCTCAGGATCCCCTGGTACCCATTGTACTTGGCCGTGCGTTTGCCGTTTGCGTCGAAGGCGGACGACCCGGTGATCGGCTGGCCGTTGCGATAAAGAACCGGCTCGCGAATTTCGATCTTATCGCCCGGCGTGCCGACGAGTCGCTTGATGTAGTACTGGTCGCCGTAGGTCTGCGCTATGCCGGGAATGTTGCCGGTGCGGAATACGAACCCGCTCCCGACCTTCGGCCGGATGAAGTGATAACTCAGCCGGTCGACGAACAATTGGTCACCCGTCAGTTCATCAAAAGACATCGCCCGTTCCCCAGCCCGCACCCGTTTGCCGGTCCGGATGCATGGCAGCATCTGACCGTCGATCGAATGCTGCTCGAAATCCCGCGCCTGCAGCCTGGCCCGAATCACCGTATCGAGCCTCTGCACCGAATACGGCGTGCCGTCCGAGAAGAAGGCGTCGTAAACCGCCCAGTCGAAATCGAAATCCAGCGGCAGCTTGGTTTTCACGACCTGCCCGCCGACCAGCAGCGAGTATTCGCGCACTTGCGTGGGAATCACCAGCCAGGTGCGGCCCGGCACCACCTTCGCGTGGACGATTCCGCGCGCTTCGCCACCCACCGGGACGAGAATCTCGCCCTCGGCCGGCGCGTCGATCCGGTGTGGCCACGCGCCAAATGCCGCCAGCCGGAGCCCGACCGCGGCGGCATTCGGCTCGTCCGCCGGCGTCTTGAAGACCTGCGGCGTCATGCCGTTGTAAGTCGGCCACATCGAGTTCGTCGGTATCTTGAACGGCTGCACGAAGTACGTGCGGATGCCGAGGATCACGATCGCCGCGACGAGGAAGAACTCCACGTTCTCCACCAGCGCGGTTTTCGGGTAAATCGCCCCGCCCGTCCGACGCATGACGTCCTCGAGCCGCTCGATGCCGATCTTGAGCTTCTCGGCGCCGGTCCGCTCCTTCACCAGCGCCCGGAGTTCCAGCATACGCGACTGCAACTCGGCGACCTGCGCCGGCGGCAGCACGTCACGACGATAGTGATACACCTTGTCCGCGAGCTCGAGCCAGTTGCCCGCATTCTCGCGCATTTTTTTCTCCTGGGACTGGAAGAAGCCGAACATGGGGAAAGTCAGATATCGGATTTCATTCTGAAAGCAGCGAAGAATCCGACATGGTTCACGCCTGCGGTCGCCGGGCTGGATCCTTCGCTGCGCTCAGGACTGACAAGCGGGGCTGAATTCATTCGGAATCACGATCGGTCCCACCTTCGCTCAGTTATTCTGCAGCACCTTGATGAACGCGTCAGGCGGGATCGATACCTTGCCGATCTGCTTCATCTTCTTTTTGCCCTCTTTCTGTTTGTCGAGCAGCTTGCGCTTGCGGCTGATGTCACCGCCGTAGCACTTCGCAGTGACGTCCTTGCGCATCTCGCGCACGTTGTCGCGCGCGATGATCTTGCCGCCGATGGCGGCCTGGATCGCGACCTTGAACATCTGCGGCGGGATGATCGCGGCGAGCTTCTCGCATAATTGCCGGCCTTTCGCCTCCGCCTTCTCCCGGTGCACGATGCAGGCAAACGCGTCCACCGGCTCGCCGTTGATCATGATGTCCATCTTGACCAGGTCCGACGCCATGTAGTCGCCCAATTCGTAATCCATCGAGCCATAGCCGTGGGTGACGCTCTTCAGCCGGTCGTTGAAATCGACGAGAATCTCGTTCAGCGGAAGCACGGTGTGCAGCATCACCCGGTTTTGATCGAGCGTATCCGTGTGCTCGTTGATGCCGCGTTTTTCCATGATCAGGGCGAGAATGTCGCCCATCGAATCGTTCGGGATGATGAGGGCCGCGCGAATCGTCGGCTCGCGAATTTCGAGCATCGTGCCCGGATCCGGCATGTTCACCGGATTGTCCACCTCCACCACCTCGCCCCCGTGCTTGGTGATTTGGTAGATGACGCTCGGATACGTCGAAATGATCTCCACGTCGTGCTCCCGCCGGATCCGCTCCTGGATGATCTCCATGTGGAGCAATCCGAGGAAACCGCACCGGAAGCCGAAGCCGAGCGCGAGCGAACTTTCCGATGCATACACGAACGCCGAATCGTTGAGCCGCAACCGGCCGAGCGCCGCCTTGAGTTTTTCGTAGTCGTCGCTCTCCAGCGGATACAGCCCGCAAAACACCAGCGGCCGCACCTCCTTGTAGCCCGGCAGCATCTCGGTTGCCGGCTTGTTCGCGACGGTGACCGTGTCACCCGTCTTGATGTCGGCCGTCGTCTTGATGTTCGAGACAATGTAGCCGACGTCGCCGGCCTTCAGCGTCGCGCATTTTTCCATCTTCGGCGTGAACACCCCGACTTCCTTGATCTCGGATTTGATGCCGTTGCTCATCAGGAGCATCATGTCGCCCGCTTTCACCGCGCCGGAAAACACCCGGATGTAGGTAATGACGCCGCGATACGAGTCGTAGAGCGAGTCGAAGACCAGCGCGCGCGTCTGCGGATATTCGGTCCAGCGCGGCGATGGCACGCGCGCGACGACTGCCTCGAGAATGTCGGTGATGCCGATGCCGGCCTTGCCACTGGCCAGAATCGCCTCCTCCGCCGGAATCGTCAGGATGTCCTCGAGCTGCTTCGTGCAGAGCTCGAGGTTCGCGCTCGGCAGATCGATTTTGTTGATCACCGGAATCACCTTGAGCTTTTGGTTGAACGCCAGGTGTGCGTTCGCGACGGTCTGCGCCTCGACGCCCTGCGCCGCGTCAATCAGCAGCACGGCGCCTTCGCACGCCGCGAGACTTCGCGACACCTCGTACGAGAAGTCCACGTGGCCCGGCGTGTCCATCAGGTTGAGCTTGTAGTTGTGCCCATCCTTGGCGCGGTACGTCATCGTCACCGGGTGCGACTTGATCGTGATGCCGCGCTCCTTCTCGAGATCCATCGAGTCGAGGTGCTGGTCGGTCATCATCCGCTGCGCCACCGTGTGGGTGTATTCCAACAGGCGATCGGAGAGCGTCGTCTTCCCGTGGTCAACGTGCGCAATGATGCAGAAATTGCGGGTGAATTTGGCGGACATTCAGGGGAAACGGGAAACCATGTTCATGCCGCCGCAATTTCGCCCAATTCGGGAAAGCTCTTCACCGCCCATGCTTTTTCGGTGCGCCGGGCCAGACCACTGAGCACGCCGCCGGGGCCGAGTTCCCAGAATTCCGTGGCGCCCGCCGCCGCCGCGGCCCGCATGCAGTCTTCCCAGAGCACCGACGAAACGACCTGCCGGACCAGCGCGGCCTTGATGGCCGCGGGGTCGGCGATCGCGCGGCCGGTGGTGTTCGTGAACACGGCGAATTTCGGCGCGGCGAAGGGAATGGTTTCCAAAAACGCGGCGAACGCTGCGCGCGCCGGCTCCATCAGCCGCGAGTGATACGCGCCGGCGACGTTCAACGGCATCACTTTTTTGATCCCGCGCTCCTTCGCCGCCGCCACCGCCGCACTCACCTTGGCCTTCTCGCCCGACACGATGATTTGGCCGGGCGCGTTGAAGTTTGCCGCCTCGATGTCGAACTCGCGGCAAAGTTCCTGCACCTTCGCGCGCTCCTCGCCGATAATCGCCGCCATGGCGCCGACGCTCTGCTCGCACGCGGTCTGCATGAGCGCGCCACGTTGCGCCACGATGCGAAGCCCGGTTCCGAAATCGAATACGCCCGCCGCGCAATACGCCGTCACTTCGCCCAGGCTCAGCCCGAGCGCGAATTTCGGTTCCCCCGCGGGCAATTTGCCGGCTTCACGCAGCGCTGCCAGCACGGCGAGCCCGTGCACGAACAGCGCCGGCTGGCATACCTTGGTCTGCGTCAGCTCCAGCTCCGGCCCGGCGAAGCTGATCTGCTTCAAATCCCAGCCCAACACCGCATTGGCGTCGTCGTACAGCCGTCGCGCGGCCGCGGACCCATCGTACAGCGACTTGCCCATGCCGACCTTTTGGGCGCCCTGTCCTGCGAATAAAAGTGCCAATGCCATCGTGAACACGCGAGACAAGCGGCCGCCTCTCGCAAATCCAAGCCCTAACCGCGCTTTTTTCGACCGGCAGCGCGGATAATGTCCACCGGTCGTGTTCTTGCCACCCTACCCGCGAAGCCTCCGCCCGGCATGCGCCCCGTTCGCTCAGAACCGCTTGAGTTGTTTGTAGTACTTTTCGTCCTGCGCCGGCTTCGCGAATTCCGGAAGCTTTGGCTTGGGTGGCGCGATCGGCGCTGGCACCGGCAAAAGGGCTGGCGGCGGAGAGGATGGCACGGTGACGACCGGGCCGGCCGGCAGTGGCGCGACGGGCGCCGGCGTGAGGTTCAACGCGCTCAGATAGGGATTTTCGCGCGGCTTCGTGCCACCCACTAGAGAACCGGGACCATTCGGTCCGGCTGCGGCCAATGCCGCCTCGGGTGAGGCGACGCCGGGCAACGCCCCCGCGACCGTGGCTGTTCCGGCGCTCAGGCTGTAGCTCAACGACTGCTCGAGGCCGGGTTTCAACAGCGCATAGTCCTGTGGCGTCATCCATCCGCTGAGAAATTTGGCCATCGGGTCCGGCGGCGCGCCGAGGAGTTTCCGGTCGACTTCGACTTGTCGTGCGGTGTCGGTGCGCTGGGCCGTTTCGTGTCGGCTTTCGTTTGCCACGACCTCACGCGCCGCCTCGCGTTCGCTTTTCGTGCCGCGGTCGGGATTCGCGCGCACGTCCTTTTTCTCCATCGCCTCGAGCAGCCAGTTCGCGGATTTTTTCTCCGGCTGCCCGGACTTCGGCGCAACCAGGGATCGGTCAGGCGCTCCGCCGTTGTCCGACCGCATCTCCGGCAAGCTCAAACGGGGCAGATCGCTCCGCTGCTGCAGCGCAGGATCGCGCGCGGACTTCACCGCCTCGAACTCCCGCTTTGCGGCCGTGATGCCGTCCTCGGCCGGCGGCGTGGCTGGCGGGGTCGCGGGTTTCACGTCCGCGGCCGTGTGCCGCGCTGTGCCCGCCGCGATCGCGCACGCAATCGCGACAACCCAACGGCGGCCACTGTGCCGCCTCGTGGTCACGATTTGCCGAAGATGCCCTTCTTCTGCCCGGCGCTTTTCAGGACTTCTCAATCACCCTTTCTCACTCTCGCAACGGGAAAAAGCAACACCTCCGACGCACCGCGTGCGGCGTTTCGAAATGCCGTCGGCGGTTTCATTTCGATTTCGGGACATCAGCACGCGGCGTGACAGATCCCGGCGTTGGATTTGGCGCCTTATTAGCCCTTGGTTCAAGAAGCGCTGGAGGCCGCTGCGCAAGAGCGTCGCGGACGCCCCGCGACGCGCGCAAGTCTGCGCCGCGGCCAACGACCGTTACCTCGCGGCCCTCGCCGCGGCGCCGACTGACCTCGCGGCGGGTGATGCCGTCCAGTCCCTCTGCCGCCGCGTGATCAAGCACGGCCGCCCCTACCGCGCGCTCAATCCCTGGGCTCCGGCTGACGCCACGTTGCTCCAGATCATCGGCCGCGGAGAATGGATCCTCAACGGTTTTAGAAACCGCGATGTCCGCGCCGCACTCCTGGGTCCTACCGCCAACCTCGCCGAGCGCCGACGCCGCACCGGCCGCGTCACCCGTGCCCTGGCGTTGCTCCGCGCCCACGGCCTCATTCGGAAAATCCCCCGCACCCATCGTTACATGGTCACCGCCCGCGGCCGACAAATCATCACCGCTCTATTAGCCGCCCGCCAAGCCTCCATCCCCCAATTGCTAAAGCTCGCCGCCTGAAATCTTGTTCGTTATGCGCGATCCTCCGACATTTTGATAAAGATGAGCCACGCGTGGAGCCGGCGCGCCGCGTGCGGCATGACGAAACTCCGTCTGCAGCGCGATCTCAATTTCGCTTTCGATAGCACGCGGCGTGACGGCTCCACGCGTTGGCTCTGGCGACTTGTTAGCCCTTTTTTTCATTGTCAATAGAGGTCGCCTAGCGCGCGGTGCCACCGCTCTTTCACGGAATCTCTTTCTTTTCGCGCGGCGGCATCACCATGGTCACGAAGCGGTGGAATCGTCCCGACATCTTTGGCGATGGCGGCAACTTGCGCCGCCGCATACGCAAACCTCCGCCTTGCGAGCATCTCGCTTTGGATCTGAAGTGCCCACGAAGTCTCGTCGAGGCCGTCTCCATCTCGGACATTTTCTTTGCGATACGGGCAGAGGCGCTTCACGAGACGCACGCATTCATCGAGGAGGGCCTTCTTCAAGTAACGTCGCGACACTAGATGCGAAGAGATCAGTCCCGTGGCGACGCCGATGACAATCGGGAGCAAGATCAGCTCGAAGAATTTGGCGGGCAAATCGCACATGGTGTCTCTTGGCTAACGTCAGAGATGAGCCACGACCGTGGCTGGCGCGCCGCGTGCGGCATGACGATTTGGAATATTAAGTTTCATTTCGAGATTCATGAGGTAGCACGCGGCGTGACAGCCATGGTCGTTGGCTCTGGCGACTTGTTAGGCGTTTGTAGCGTAGACGACATAGAGAAAACCTGCTGAAATCACGAGCAATCCGGCGCCGTAGATCGAAGGCACAGCGCGCAGCGACCGTGACACTCCGGGACGCCATCTTCCTCTCGAAGCTCTCTCCGTAACAATTGACGCAGAAACCGCGACGGCAGCAATGGTCCAGAAGTTGTAATTGTCCTGCCATGAAATCGCTGCTTCAATCACCCACGTTGTAATGCTCGGCATCTCTCTGCCGGGACGAAAGTGCGCGGCGGCCATTGGGGGAATGTGCACTACATAGAAGACGTACCACGTCGCGAGTGCAGCGAGCGTGATGAACCACAGTACGAGAAGTCTTACCGCCGCTGGCAGAATCGCCGTCAGTTTCATCTTCCGCCTAACGTCAAAGATGAGCCACGACACGAGCGGGCGCGACTCGTGCGGGATGACGACATTCACTCTGCCGTTTCTTTTCGTTCATCGTGAGATAGCACGAGGCGTGACCGATCGTGGCGTTGGCTCTGGCGCCTTGTTAGGCGCTTGGCCTTGCTCGACAATCGAAGCCGCGGACCGCGACGCCACACCAGAACTGCGCCGCACTCTCGAAGCCAAAGTTTTTTTCACGGGTGACATCCGTGCGCGTGTTTTCTCTACCGGAATTTGCCTAACGTCAAAGATGAGCCACGGCGTGGGCTGGCGCGCAGCGTGCGTCAGCACGATGCGTGACAGCCCAGGACGTTGGCTCTGGCGCCTTGTTAGGCGAACGCAGACTTTCGCCGACTGCTGAGCCGCGCATCGCAGCGAACTGCTCGGAGTCGTACCCACTCACCTTTTCTTCGCGGAAGCAGTGTCCGCGAATCCCTGATGCGCGCCGCGCGGGATGTCCGTGCGCGCGACGGCACACGGAATCACTCCGCGCCCGCAATGCCAACGCCTCTCTCTCAATACATCTGCTCACTGATCTTCGCATCGAAATGCCTTGCACGCCTAACGTCAAAGATGAGCCACGACCGTGGCCGGCGCGCCGCGTGCGGCATTACGATTCGGATTCTGCGGTTTCATTTCGAACACTCGTGCGATAGCACGCGGCGTGACGGCCATGGTCGTTGGCTCTGGCGCCTTGTTCGCCCCTTTTTCACGTAAAACGCTCCCATAACTTCGGGTATCGCAACTGAAGCTCGTCCTCTTCCCATGGTTCCCCTGCTGGCTCTTTCGGGAATGGAATGTCGGAGTCCGGCGGGTAGCTTCCAGTCTTCGATTCGTAGGTCGACGAAGCCACATATAGTATATCCTCGCACTCGTTTGCGTCGGGTGCGGCGCCATCGGCGGCCCGAACGGGATCCGCAAGAGCGGCTTCGAAGTAGCTTCTTCCCTTGGCGATGAGCCAGCCGCGGAAATACTCGAACCCATCGTCGGAGCAGCC
>Ga0080064_1002393_pt1 | contig 32111 bp, 39 predicted proteins | sample Subgrocontami54m_FD_69260 | JGI IMG/M metagenome (GOLD analysis project Ga0080064, IMG submission 69260) | Subsurface groundwater microbial communities from S. Glens Falls, New York, USA - GMW46 contaminated, 5.4 m (SPADES assembly) (version 2) ...
GATTTGCTGATCTAACAGTAACCAATGGAATAATCTTGAAGGCTCGCATGTAGCAGCCATTATATGATCCTTTCAACTTCGTTTAAACTGTACGGGATCTATCCCATCCTAGACATCATGTACCTAAAAATGTACCTAAAAATATTTGATTTATTCATATAATCTTTATAAAATAAGAATATGGGACCAGAACGCAGGCCGAAACAACCTAAGGATGCTCTGAAACCACGAAAAAGTGGCTCAAGGAAGGGAATTGTAGATATGACCGAGCTGCTTCCTCCGGATAGTCCTTCTCCTGATGCGGGTGCAATAGAAGAAATAATACAGTCAATTGAACGTGCTGAAAATTTATTTGGGGACAAGTATAAACGTCCTTAGTGATTTAAACTTGAGATGAATTCCTGTAATGATTGAAAGTAAGTCTCTTTCTCTGATCTTTTTTTAACTTCCAGTTTTTCACCAGTCTTTTTAGAAATAACTACTCTGTAAGGAATTCCAATTAAATCACAGTCTGCAAATTTTTCCCCTGCAGAGGGTCCGACCCTATCATCAAACAAAACTTCAACCCCTTCAGCCTGCAAAAGCTTATACACCCTTTCCGCTTCAGCCATAACTTTAGCATCTTCCATATCCAGTCCAACTATATGCACCATAAATGGTGCCACACTCTCCGGCCAAATTATCCCGCGCTCATCATGGAATACTTCCACAATTGCTCCCATAGTCCTGGATATCCCCAACCCATAACAGCCTGCCGAAACTATTGTTTTCTGACCATCTTGATTAGTAAAACTTAAATCAAAAGCTTCAGCATAAGCTCTTTTTAGAGGAAAAATATTTCCCACCTCGATTGCTTTTTCCTCTTTTAATTTCCCTCCACACTCAGGGCAAACTATTCCTTTAACTAACTCTTTATTTATAGCATGAGAACACTTCTCACAAATAAAAACAATATCCTCGCCTGATGGCGTGATTGTTTGAAATTCCTGGGAAAGATCAGAAAATGTTCCACCACTGGCTTTTGTTTCTACAACGGGCAAATCAATTCTTTTGAAAATTTTAAGATAAGCTTGCCTTACTTTTTCGTAATATTCGTCCCGATCCTTGTCTGTGCTATGAAAAGAATATAAATCCTTCATTAAAAATTCGCGTCCGCGAAGAAGTCCTGCTTTAGCTCTTGGTTCATTTCTAAATTTAGTCTGTACCTGATAAAGATATAGTGGCAAGTCTTTATAGGATTTAACATATTCTGCAAGAAACGGATAAATAATTTCTTCATGTGTTGGCCCCAAAACTAAATCTGCCTCACCTGCTCCTTTTAATTTGTATAACACATCAAGTGAAGTATATCTTCCGGTTTTTTTCCAATTATCCGAGGCCTGAAGAACTGGCATTAAAAGCTCCTGCCCTCCAATTTTATTCATTTCCTCCCTTACAATATCTGAAATTTTATCTAATACTTTCCATCCTAAAGGAAGGTATGTGTAAACTCCGGCCATTTCCTGATGGATAAACCCGGCCCGGACTAAAAGCTGGTGATTTATAGACTCTGCCCCGGATGGGACTTGTTTTGATGTTTTCGGAAAAAGTTTTGAATATAACATGGCTACTTCATAATACTCCCTAATGGTGCTTCCTTAAAAGGTGTAATAATAATCCACTTGCCATCATCTTCTGTGCCATCATCTACTCCCAGAGTTAAAACTTCGGAAATAAATAGTCCAATCTGTCTGGGGGCAAAATTAATAACACATAGAACTTGTTTATTTAACAAATCTTCTTTTGTTTGATGTTTAGTTATTTGAGCACTGGATTTTTTAATTCCAATTTCAGACCCAAAATCTATGGTAAGTTTGAAAGCTGGTTTTTTAGCCTGCGGAAAATCCTCCACATTAATTATTTGTCCCACACGAATATCAACCTTCTCAAAATCTTCATATGTAATTTGTGGTTTTACCATATAAAATTTAAAAATGCCTGATTAGGTAAAGTTACCCTTGTCCCTACTTTTTCACCTCTTACAATCTTTAATATAACATCTTCTATGCTGGCACCTGCAATATATGCAATTTTAGATGCATCTGTAATAAAATCTCTTGCCTCCTTTAATTTAGAATCTATACCTCCTGTACCTAGATCAGTTTTATCAAACCAACCAATTCTATCTACATCTTCCATTTGTTCTATTGACTCTATTACTTGTTTTTGGGCATCTAAAACTCCCTGTGCATCTGTAAGTAGTATCAATTTATCCGCACCAATCAAAAATCTTGCCACAAATGAGGCAAGTCTATCATTATCAGCAGATATGGCAAGCTTTCTAATTTCAGAAATACTCACAGTATCATTTGCATTTATTATAGGTACAATGCCTTCATCTATAGCTTCAACTAATGGCAACCTGGGCTTGCTAAGATCTTCTTCTGAAAATAAAAAAAGACCAGAATGTATTCCATACCTATCAAAAGCATTACCCCAAGCATTTAGTAATGGTCTTTGACCAACTGCAGCAAGAACCTGATTTCTTACCTCATTTCCATTATGCTGACCTAAAATCATCTTACCGCTGGCAATAGCACCAGAAGTCACAATCACAAAAGCAACTCCTTCATCTTTCAGGATAGAAGCTTGTCTTGCTATACCATTTATTAATTCATAATTTAACTCTCTGCCATTATTTATCAAAGAGCTTGATCCAATTTTTATAACTAATTTTTCCATTAAAAAAGCACCTCCTTATTTTCTTAAGGACGGTGCTTGAAAACCGTGGTACCACCTTAATTACTTCTTGATTTAGATTATTACGTTATCAACGGAGATGCTCATCACATTCAGCTTGGAACGTCGGTCCTTAGACTTAAGTCCCGAAAGGGCTGGGTACCCTTTCACAGCTTTTAACAGTTTTAATATTATCAAAGTTTGATCCTAATGTCAATGTCAAATTCTAAGGAAATACTAAATAGTATTTCATGTTAAAATATTTTTGTGACTAAAACTTATTCTGCGTTTCTCAAGATGTTATCAGCAGTAATGGCAAATTTGTCTGCAGCCTGGTTTGCCATTGCTTTTATTACCCCTAATTTCTCCCACCTTTCTACTATAGAAATCATGATTTTATTGACAAAAGATATCTCCTTCGGTATAGTATTCTTACTTGCAGCTACCCTTATAGAAAGACAGCTATGACATCAAATGATTTTATAAATTTCACCAATACAGCGCAGATTTCCTCTGCCTTACTGCTCATAGTTATTCTTTTATTATACATCGCTTTTAAAATAACTACAGACAAAAAATCATCCAGGTCATCTAAGCATTAACTCACCTCATTAAACTTTCGTCAATCCCGCTTTTTATCATGATCTGAATCTTTATTGCTCTTCTCTTTGTCTTTTTCTGATCTCTCATTTTTACGATCTTCTCTTTTATCCTCCCTTTTTTCCTGATGAGATTTTTTCTCTTCCTTCTCTAATCTTTCTTTAATATCTTCCAGTTTTTCTCTTGCATCATCAATTTCTTCCTGATCTACAGGGAGTTGAGTTGGAGCTAAAGTTGGACTAGGTGCCGGTCTTGACGCCTCTGAGGGTTGGGGTGTTAGAGTTGATCTAGGAGTAGCTGTTGGCCCAGGACTGGTAATACCCGTGGGAGGCGAAACTGTTGGTAGTATGGGTGTGGTTACTTCCTCTAATTTCTGATTGTATTTGTCAATTGATTGTGACAGCTGACTTATTAGTTCCTGTTTTTTTACCGGGTCATCAATCTTTTTTAACTGCTCTGCTGCAATATGTGTTTGCGCAACTAACTCATCTAACGTATCTGATGCAGATTTACCTTGAGCTATTAAAATAGAAAACTCTTTAAACCTTCTATCAGACCTGGCAGCGGCAAACCAGGCTTTGCTTATGGGATGCAAGGAAACTATCGTATATATTACATCTTCCAGTCCTCTTTTTATTGGATATGTTGCATCTCCCAGAACCGCATTATTGGAAACAAGGGCCAATGATGCAGGAGGAAAAAGTATGACTGTCAAAATTAATATGATAATGCTGAGCAGTTTGGCCACAATTTCAGCATATCACTTATGGCATTATTTTACGAATGTCTGAATAGGTTACCAATAATGCCAACGTCAGTAGAATTGCAAATCCGACTGTGTGTATCATCCTCTCAACTTCTGCCTTAACTTTCTTTTTAAAAACAGCCTCGATAATTAAAAAAAGCAGCCTGCCTCCATCCAAAGCAGGTATGGGCAAAGTATTAAAAATAGTCAAAGTTAAAGAAATTACTCCCACAAACCAAAGATAAGGTAAGATAGCCTGCCAGCCGCTGCTTAAAATTTCATTTGTCACAGAAGCAATCCCCACAGGCCCTGAGACGGATTTTGAAGCTTTCTCAAAATTGCCTGCTGATAAATCCGAAATTGTATTTGCAAGCCCTATAAAGGTTAGTTTGGTCAAATCAGCAGAATAAGTTATGCCGGAGAATATTTTTTCCACCCCGCTTTTGTATTGTTTTATTGCCAAAGGAGAGAATCCTACTCCGATTAAGTAATCCTCTTTTTCCACTTTTTTAGGTGTAAGAGTAATTTCTTTTAAATTTTTGCCGTCAATATCAGACAAAGTCAGAGTAACCGGGTTACCTTTTTTTTCTTTTATGAAATTTCTGGCCATCTCAAATTTTTTAACTTCTTTTCCGTCTACTTTTATAACTTTATCTCCAACTTCTACTCCTGAACTTTCAGCCGGGAAACCCTTTTCAAGATGCCCGATATATACTCCTGAATCCAAAGTTGGATAAATAATCTTGAAATCCTGATAAATTAAAACTGTGTAAAAAATAATCCAGGCCAAAATCAGGTTCATTGTAACTCCGGCCACCACCACCAAAATTCTCTTCCAGACATTTTGTGCAGCAAAAGAACGGGGGTTGCTTAAAACTTTTTTGTTTACTTCATCTTCTCCCAAAAGCCTGACAAATCCACCCAAAGGCAGAACATTCAAAGAATATATTGTCTCGCCAATTTTTTTGCCAAAAATTTTTGGGGGGATTCCAAATCCAAACTCCTCAACTTTTATCCCAAATTTTTTGGCCATCAAAAAATGACCCAACTCATGGATTACAACTAAAATCAGTAGCGTGAAGATAAAAATAATTATGGAAAATATCATTAAATTTGTGTCAGCTCTTCCTCTTTAGCTTTCCCCAACCCTTCCACCTCTATTATCTTTTTATCAACCAGCTCCTGCAAAATTTTCTCTCTTCTGAAAAATTCATCCTCACCATATTTACCATCCTCCTGTTCTTTCTTCCACTCATTCCTGAAATCATGCCTGATTTGTCTTATCTCAACTCTGGAATTTTCTATTTTTTGGTGTAAAATTTTGATAAACTCTTCTCTTCGCTCGTGAGTTAGCGGTGGAATAGGCAAACGGATTAAGTTCCCTTCATTCGAAGGATTTAAGCCTAAATTTGCTTCCTGAATGGCTTTGATAACATTATCCAAAATTGATGCATCCCAAACTTGAACTGTTAAAAGAGTAGGCTGGGGAGCAGAAATATTCCCTACCTCGTTAAGTTTCATTATTGAGCCATATGCCGAAACTTGAACATTTTCAATCAAAGCCGGATTGGCCCTGCCGGCTCTAATCCCGACAATTTCCATCTTAAAATGATGGAGTGCAGCCTCTATTTTTTCACTTGGTGCTGTTAAAATCGGATCCATCACTCTCCCAACGCTATTCTTTCAAATCTTCCTACCTGTATATTCTCTCCCAGTTTACCACTTACACTTTTTACCAGCTGATCAACGCTCATTGAATTATCTCTAATATACTCTTGTGCTAATAATTCTTCAACAGAAGAAGGATTCATGGAGGCAACTTGTAAAGAAAGCTCATGGGCCAGGTTTTTAAAATCATCAGTTCTGGCCACAAAATCCGTTTCACAAAGTAGTTCCACCAATACCCCCACTTTCCCATTATGGGAATAAACATCAACTATCCCCATCTTGACTTCACGTCCAGCTTTGGAGGAAGCTTTATCCAAACCTTTTTGCTTTAACCACTCTTTAGCTTTAATTATATCGCCCTTTGACTGGCTCAGGGCCTCTTTGCAGTCGGCAATTCCTGCCCCAGTTTGTTCACGTAGTTTTTTTATAAGATCTAGATTCATACTACTTTTTCTGCTTCTGCAACTTCCAATTTTATCTCCTCAGGTAATGTTTCCTCTGCCTTTTTTAAATCCTCAGCATCTTTTTTATCTTTTGCTACTTTTATCTTACCCCCCTCTTTTTTGCCTTCCCCATATGCATCAGCTACGGCTTTTGTCAAAATGGTAATGGATTTTATGGCATCATCATTCCCTGGAATAGGATAATCAATCTCCGAAACATTACAATTCGAATCCGCAATCGCCACAACCTTTATCCCCAATCTATTTGCTTCCCTTACTGCAATATTATCTGAAACGCTATCTATCACAAAAATTGCTTGAGGCATACCGGCTAAATCCATAACCCCTCTGAAGTCTTTTTCCAGCTTTTCCATTTTCCTTCCCAGTAATAATTGTTCTTTTTTAGTGTATTTTGATAACTCACCTTTTTCTTTCTGTTCTTTATATTCTTTTAGAAGTTTAATTCTTTTTTTGATTTCATCAAAATTTGTTAAAAATCCACCCATCCATCGCTCAACCATAAACGGTGCTCCCAGGTTTTTGGCAGCTTCTTCAACAATTCCCCTGGCTTGTTTTTTAGTTGCCACAAAAAGCAAAACTTTTCCCTCTTTTCCTAAATTATAAACATATTCACAAGCTTCTTTAAGATAAGCATCCGATTTTGTCAAATCAATAATGTGAACTCCATCACGGGCTCCATAAATATACGGCTTCATTCTGGGATGACCACGCCTAACCTGATGTCCAAAATGAACACCTGCTTCCAGCAATTCCTGTAATGTAGGTAATTTGTACATAGTCTCTTGATCCTCCTCATAGTATATAGCTTCAGAGACTTAAACTATGAGTGTGTAATGCGTGTAAGTTTACTATAAAGTATATTATCTTTCAAGGTCTAAGAATTTATACTTTAATCCGTCTGATTCGTGGGCTTCTTCAAAAACTACTCTTTTAAAATCAGAATAATCCGGGAAAAAGGTGTCCGCATCCGAAGATCCTTCTACGACTGTTAAATAGAGCTTGTCAGCTCTGTTTATTGCCTCCTCATAAATCTGTCCTCCACCAATTATGAAAACCTCATTATTTGAGGGTTTACCCTGAGCGAAGCGAAGAGCTTCATCCAAAGAATGAACAACTATTATACCCTCTGCAGAATACGAGGGATCCCGACTGATCACAATATTTGTTCTATTTGGCAGTGGTTTTCCAATTGATTCAAAAGTTTTTCTTCCCATTATTATGACATGTCCGGAAGTCAGCTTCTTAAACCTTTGCAAATCCTCATGAATATGATAAATCAGCTCATTATTTTTCCCTAAAGCCCTATTTCCTGAGGCAATTGCCGCAATCATAGAAATTTTCATATTTTAAATTTTTAGTATCTTTAAACCTTTAATCATTCTAAAATCTTTAATATTTAAAGTAACAAAATCAAGCTTTGTAAGAATTGCAGTTGCTGCAATTATTGCATCTAAAAGATTAATTCCATATTTTGCCCTAATTTTTCCTGCTTTTTCGGAAATATCAACTTTTAAAGGTAGAATTTCTATTCCCTCAAGAAGTTTTTTTAGCTCAAATCTAACTTTTGGTTTTTCCCAAATGCCCCTGCCAGAGTGAAGCTCTGCATGAGTAATGATAGAAATAAAAATTTGATTATAGTCTTGTCCAAGATTAAAAAATATTGTGTCTTTTTTATTTTCTTGCCTAAGAAAGTCAATCAATATTGAAGAGTCAACTAAAATATCCTTCATTTAAAAAGATTTGACAATTTTTTTTCAACTTCCAGTCTAATTCCTTTAGACTCCTCTTCAGAAAACCAACCTCCTTTAATAGTCAGTAACTTTTTTAAGTATTCTTTCTTTTTATCCTCTTCATAAGCAGAAATAACAACTACTGGTTTACTATCCTGGATAATTATTACGGGTTTTCCGCTTTCTTTAACATTTTTAACTACTTTGGCCAAATTATTTCTAGCCTCAGAGATATTGATTATTTGTAACATACAACGTACATTATATCGTACAACATTTACTTTTGCAATACCTACTTGGCTACCTAAAATCCTCCCACTACTGTCACTTCACCTTTAATTGGTGGATATGGATTGTAATCTTCCAAGGTAAAATCTTCTAATTTAAAATCATCTATATTTTTAACTTTCGGATTTATTTTCATTTTGGGAAAAGGCCTTGGAACCCTCTTTAATTGTTCTTTTACCTGGGTCATATGATTACTATATATATGTACGTCTCCAAAGGTGTGGACAAATTCGCCGGGTTTTAATCCCACCACTTGGGCCATCATCATAGTAAATAAAGCATATGAGGCAATATTAAAAGGCACTCCCAAAAAAGTATCCGCAGATCTTTGATACATATGTAATGACAGTTGCTTTTTATCATTAACATTAAATTGAAAAAGTGTGTGGCAGGGAGGCAAAGCCATGGATTTTCCCGGGGATGCCATTTCATAAATAAATTCCGGATTCCAGGCAGAAACCACAATTGATTTTCTAAAAGGGGTGGTTTTCAACTCATTTATAGCCCAACCCAGCTGATCAATAATTCTTCCATCAGATGTTTTCCATTTTCTCCACTGCACCCCATAAACATTTCCCAAATCCCCCCACTTTTTTACAAAAGGATCATCTGCAGGTAAACTTTTTATCTTCTGTATAAATTCTTCCTGTGATAATAACCTTTGACTCTTATACGGCTTATAAGCCCATTCGTCCCAAATATGCACATCATGGTCAACCAAATACTTAATATTTGAATCCCCTTTTAAAAACCAAAGTAACTCATGAATTATTGCCCGTAAAAATACTTTTTTAGTGGTTAGTAAAGGAAAGCCTTTTGATAAATCAAATCTTATTTGTCTGCCAAAAACAGATCTGATGTGTACACCCGGATTGTTAAATACAGGTTTATCCACCCCATTTTTCATGATATCTTTTAATAAATCTAAATATTGGTATTCCTCATGTTTGACTTTGCTCATACTTGCCTTTCTACTTTTTTAGGACTAATTCTGCCACCTTGATGCTGTCCCCTATATTTAACCGTTTTTCCTTCTATTTTATGAAAGATTATATTACAAATTCTTGCCCCCAGCTGCAGTTTAACAGGAAATGGGGATAAATTGGTCAACCCCATTGTCAGCTGGCCCACGTAGCCTGGGTCTGTTTTGGAATTTAAAAGAAGTAATCCTGATCTGAAAAGGGAAGTTCTTACGTGAACCAAAGGCATTAGATCTCTTGGTGTATTAATTTCCTCTACAGTCTGAACCAGAAAATATTCTCCTGGTTTTATTACAACCCATACCTGCTTTTTCTTTCCTTCCTGAAATTTAGCAACTTCTTTTGTCTCGACTCCTCTTCTGTTCCCTAAACCCTGTCCACTGTCCCCTTGTATAAAAGCCCCGCCTTTTACAATTTTATGCACTGCACCAAGCCTTAAATCTATCCCCACCCCTTCCGGATTTTTAAGCTCCCTTTTGCCTAAATTTTTAATTAAGCCATGCTTTTTAATTCTTTTGTGGACTTCATTTAAGCCGAGTACGGACATTTTTCTTTCTCCCCATAATATTTGACACCTCAGGCATATTACTTCCTCCATATCTATTATGAGGACTATTTTTATATGAACGTTCAACAGGAAAAGCTAATTTTTCAAAAGAAAAAGCACAAATTGGTGCTCCTTCATAAATTACTACCCTTTTGCCTTTTAAAAATGTGCCAAACTCCAAAACCGGGTGGCCGTCCCATCCGGGATCAAACCTGGCTGCTGTTGAATGAACTGCTATACCCAATCTTGCCAAAGAAGACTTACCATGCAAATGCCCGACAATATTATCTGGCAATGTTAGTTTCTCTTCAGTTGTAGCAATGACAAAATCTTTATCCGACAACACAAAAGGCTGACCCGGTTTTAGCTCTATAAGCTTCATCATCTTTTCCATCTCTTCTTTGGTGGTGTGTTTGGTGTCAATAATATCCCAGCCATCCCCGCTAAATACTCTTAACTTATTCCCAAGGTGAAAATCAATTGTTACTTCGTCAACTGATTCTTCCCATCCTTTTGGCAAAGGATCAATTTTGATAATCTTATTTTTAATGTACTCCTTGATCGCCCAATCAGGCAAAGTACCAACCATATCTGCGGTTTCTTTAAAAGACTTTCTTGTCATATGATGCTTTGATACTTTATTCTGGAATATGCTTTTTTTCAAGTAGGAAAATTTCATTTTCCTGCGATAACTTCACTTCATATTGAAATCGTTGTTTCAATATTTGTTCCGTTATCTAAGGAAGTTAATTTCTTGCTCTTATCTTTTTGACTTCCTTAAGAAGGTCATCCAACTTTTTCTCAATGCTTTTCCGTTCTACATCTTCCCCTTTCTCAGTAAAATAAGATGCCAACAAGGCTGTGAAGTATGATACTAGTACAGTTCCAGAGAGAATAAGAAATATACTCACTCCTTTTGCTTCAACACCCGCAGGGTAAACCTCAGCGAATCCTCCGGAAATTGCATTGACTATTGCCATCCATAGAGCGTCTGCAAGAGTCTCGTTCCCTCCCGGCAATCCTTGATCAAATTGATATATAAGAACAGCTCCTATTCCAATAAATCCTATTAATATTACTAAAAGGTATTGAAAGCGGTATCGTGAAAGTAGAGTTTTAGCCTCTCCTGTAAATTTTCCAAATAGGACCAGGATTTTTGTAAGCCTATATATCCTAAGCATTCTTACTACACGAAGTACTCGGAAAATTCGAAGAAAAGGCAAGATCACTACCAACACATCAATCCAATGTTTCTTAAGATACAGAAGCCTTTTTTCAGAAAGATAGGTACGGATAGCAAGTTCTACTACAAAGATAGCCCAGATAATCCCATCCATAAACTCTAATAATTTACTGATAGATTCTGGTAGGGTTACTATAAAGGGGGTGGTAAACGTAATGATCAGTACTACTACCAACAAGAGCATCGGAATTTCGGTCCATGATTCAAACTTCACCAAAAGTTGTTCGCGGTTTTGAAAATCAAGTTTGTTCATAGGGTAATTCTACTTTTCTTTTTGGCATACAAGCTAAAATACTTTATTCTTTAAGCTTGGTTTTTTCAAGTAGTAAATTTGGCAGAAATAATTTTAACAATTTCTTTATGAATATCTTCTTTAGATTTCATCTTTCCATTCTCCATACAATCTAAAACTTCCCAATTTTCTTCTGCTTGGGACATTTCAAAATAAATTTTACTGGCTTTTTGTTCATGTTCTATGCTTTGTTCATGCATATCCACCTGATGATCCGCTAAAGCATTTTTTTGACCAACTTTTGGATCAACTTTTAAAAGGATAGTAAAATCCGGTTTTGGCATTCCATTGGTTTGGTATTCCAGTTGATCAATCCATTCCATGAACTCTTCTTTCTTTACCTCATCCATATTAGCACCAAGGTGAGCTTTAGAAGATGAAACATATCTGTTAGCAATAACTACTTTCCCCTCATTAAGCCAGGATTCGATTAAAGGCTTTGCCAAAAACCTATCACCTGCAAAAACCGGTGCTATTAAATACGGATTAACTTCCCCAAATTCTCCTTCCAGATATCTTTTAATTAATTTTCCATACAAATTGTCCTCATATCTTGGAAAATTAATCACTTCAACTTGCAAGGCCTGGCCTTGCGAGGCTAAATACTGTTTTAAAAGTTCAATCTGGGTAGTTTTCCCGGACCCATCAATTCCATCTATAACTAAAAGGAAACCTTTGCTCATACTTTAATTTCTGAAGCTGCTTTTACAAATCCTACAAATAATGGATGCGGAGAAAGCGGCCTGGATTTTAATTCCGGATGAAATTGGGTTCCCACAAAAAACGGGTGATTTTTAAGCTCAATCACCTCCACCAGTTTTCCATCAGGAGAAGTTCCAGCTACCATAAAACCTTTATCCTCAAGCTCCTTTTTATATTTATTGTTAAATTCATACCTGTGTCTGTGTCTTTCAGAGATTTCTGATTTACCATAAAGCTTTTTAGCTAAACTTCCTTCTTTAAGTACACAATCCCAAGCACCCAGTCTCATTGTTCCTCCATAATTTCTCTCCAATAGTTTCTTCTCCTGATCAGGCATAATATGAATCATAGGATAAGAGGTTTTAGGATCAATTTCTGTAGTGTTTGCATCTTTATAACCTAAAACATCTCTGGCAAACTCCACTGTGGAGAGCTGCATTCCGTAACATAAACCAAAATAGGGAATCTGATTAACTCTTGCATATTTTATGGCTGCAATTTTTCCTTCAATATCTCTTGAGCCAAATCCTCCCGGGACAATGATCCCCTGGAATTTTCTTAATATTTCCACATTCTCCAAAACTTTGGCCGCATCAACCCAGCTGATTTCAGGTTTTAACCCCTGTAACCAGGAGGCATGTTTGATAGCCTCAATCACAGATACATAAGAATCAGCCAGCGTAAAGTCCCCAGTGGAGAAATACTTTCCCACAATTGCAATTTTTACAATTTTGGATGCTTTATCAATTTTTTCCACAAATTCCTTCCATTCCTTTAGATCCTTTTGCTTTTTAGTAAGCTTTAGTTTTCTTAAAATCTTATCCACCAAATCCTGCTCCTCATATCCCAGCGGAACCTTATATATACTATCTACATCCGGTGCAGAAATTATATATTCAGGATCCAAACCGGATGAGACTGCCAATTTCTTGCGCCTGAATTCATCAATTGGTTTTTCTGATCTTGCCAATATTATATCCGGCTGAATGCCAACAGCATTTAAATCACGGACACTCATTTGTGCAGGTTTTGATTTTAGCTCACCAATAGACGGGGGAACAGGAAGATAAGTAATATGTACATGGATAACATTATCGTGCTTTTTTAGTTTCAAAATCCTGTTTGCTTCCAAAAAGAGCATGTTTTGGTACTCACCGGCCGTACCACCGATTTCTATAATTGTGATATCAGCATTCTTATCTTTACCGGCCTGGGCGATTCTTTTTAAAATCTCTTCGGTAATATGGTTAATATCAACAAATTCCCCGTCATACTCTAAATTCCTCTCTTTTTGTATAACAGATAAATATATGCTTCCCTGTGTTGCAATATTGTTTTTATTAAGATCCTGATTTAAAAACCTCTCATAATGACCCAAGTCCTGATCTGTCTCTACCCCATCATCCAAGACAAATACTTCTCCATGTTCTATTGGATTCATGGTACCTGCATCAACATTAAGATATGGATCCATCTTTATAGGGGCAACTTTGTACCCTGCAGATTTTAAAAGCAGGGCAATACTGGAGGTAGCAATACCTTTACCAATTCCACTAATAACACCACCACTGACAAATATGTATTTCATAAACTTTGGGGGAATCTATAGTCCTGAGCGAAGTCGAAGGATTTTGAGGCCCTCAATATAATACTAAATTCACTCCTTTGTGTCAACTGGAGAACTTTTAGGCTTAGTCCAGCTGGCAAATTTACAAACCGGCCAGTTTTTGCAGCCGTAAAAAGTTTTTCCTTTCCGGGTTTTTCTAACCACAATATCCCCACCATCATCCGGACATCTAGCATCAATTTTTTCCTCTATTCCTTCCGTATGTTTACAATCCGGAAATCCGGAACAGGCCAGGAATTTCCCAAATTTTCCTATCCTTATTATCAATTGCTTACCACATTCAGGACAATTTTTATCTACATACTCTAGTTCCATCTTAACTTTCCCAGCAATTTTTTCCACTTGTTTTAGCTTTTTCTCAAAAGGAATGTAAAAATCCGCAATTATTGGTTTCCATTTTCTCTCACCTCTAGCAATATCATCCAGTTCATCTTCCATTTGAGCAGTAAAGGAATAATCAATAATGTCCGAGAAATACTTAAGCAGAAAATCCGTTACCGTAATCCCTAAATTTGTGGGAATAAATTTTCTTTCTATCTTTTCAACATAAAAACGCTCCTGGATAGTGGAAAGGGTAGGTGCATAAGTGGAAGGCCTGCCAATCCCTAACTCTTCCAATTTTTTAATTAAGGAAGCCTCTGTATATCTGGGAAGGGGTTCTGTGAAGTGTTGTCCGGGAATTAGCTGAATCAAATTAAGTGACTGGTTTTCAGAAAGCTTAGGTAAAACTTGCTTTTTCTCTTCTCCCTCATCTTCCACGTCTTTTCCGTAAAGCTTAAGCCATCCCTCAAATTTTATAACAGAACCTGTTGCCCGGAATAGATAATCATTTGCACCAATATCAATCGTGGTCTGATCCATTAAAGCTTCGCTCATCTGACAGGCCACAAACCTTTTCCAGATTAAATCATAAAGCCTGATGTGATCCTTGTTAAAATTCCTATTTCCTCTTAACCCTTCACCTTTCACCTTTACATCTGTCACTCTAATTGCTTCATGAGCTTCCTGGGCATTTTTGGATTTGGATTTAAAAATCCTGGGAGTCTTTGGCAAATAAGGCTTACCAATAAAGTTTCCAATATAAGCTCTCACCTGGTCAATTGCCTGGGTAGATAAATTTACAGAATCTGTTCTCATATAAGTGATAAATCCATGTTCATATAAATTTTGTGCCAGCATCATGGTTTTCTTGGCAGACATGCCCAATCTGTTAGCTGCAGTTTGCTGCAAAGTTGAGGTAGTAAAAGAAGGATAGGGATATCTGCGCACTTGCTTTTGAGTAATTTTTGTAACTACATAATCTGCTGCTTGTAAATTTTTTACATGCCCATCTGCTTCTTCTTTGTTTTTGATTTCCAGCTTTTTTCCGTCTTTTTCTATTAATGCCGCTAAGAATTTACCCTTTTCCGCTTCCAACTCCGCCTCAATACTCCAATATTCTTCTGCCTTAAAAGCTAAAACTTCCCTTTCTCTTTCCACAATCAACCTTAAAGCAACTGATTGCACCCTTCCTGCAGATAAACCCTTTTTTACCTTTACCCAAAGCAGTGGAGATAATTTATATCCAACCAGTCTATCTAATACACGTCTTGCCTGTTGGGCATCAACTAATTTTAAATCAAGGTCCTTTGGATGGGCAAAAGCATCTTTTATAGCACTTTCTGTTATTTCATGAAAAACCACCCTTTGCGTATCTTCTTTCCTTTTCCCTAAGATGTGAGCAATATGCCAGGCAATTGCCTCACCTTCCCTGTCAGGATCTGTTGCAAGATATAAAACCTTGGCTGATTGCGCTGCTTTTTTTAATTCATTAACCCTTTTTCTTTTGTCTCTGGGAATAATATATTGAGGCTCAAAATTATGCTCAACATCCACCCCCAACTCACTTTTTGGTAGATCTCTTACATGTCCCATAGAAGCCTCTATTCGATATTTATCCCCTAAAAATCTTTGCAATGTCCTGGCTTTCGTGGGACTTTCAACAATTACTAGGTTAGTCATAATATTTACTGCGGGATAATTGTATATTAATTGTCAAGTTTTAAAGTTACTCAAAATCAGAATCCAAAACTTGAGGGTTTACTTTCTGAAGTTCTACCTCTAACTCGGTTGAGGCATCTAACTTAAAAGTTTTGGGTGACTGTGGTGGAAGAGGAAGGGGTGTAGGAGTCGAGGTTAGTGGTCTGTTAAAACCAGTTCCCACTAATTTGTTATTTCCAGCTTCAAATAGTTTCAATAATGAAATGGCCGTTGCAACAATGAATACAATAAAAATTATTAATATGACTCCAAGGAAAACTTTTTTTCTTCTCATATTAGAGAGCTTTTCCAACCTCCGCCTTTGCCCTTAACACCTTTCCTCTTAAATTTTCCAGACTGGAACGCAGTTGAGCTTTGGTAGAAACTTTTTGTGCTCTTTGGTAAGCTATGGCTTCTGCAGTATATGTTATCCAATAATCGGCAGATTTTATTTGATCATCTATCCCCCCAAAAGCCACCCTGGTTTCGGTAATTCCTTTTCTATTTCTGACTTCTTCCATAATTGCAGCCAGTCTTGAAACATCCTCCTCAAATCTGGTGCAAACTTTTTGGTTGACAGCATCAAGTGTGGAACTACCAAAAACAGCTGTTGGCATAACTAACAGGATCAGAAATAACAAAAATAGCAATTTTTGCTGCATAGTATGTACTTAGTATATATCAAGTATATACTGATTAAATCATTAAGTCTGAGGATGCTTTAAATAATTGTCCTTTAATAAGTTTATTTTCCAAAATCATTCTGGAAAGTTTGGCCTCAAGAGTATCCTGGATTAATCTTCTTAAAGGCCTGGCTCCCATGACCGGATCAAAGCCGCGTTTTGCCAGTTCAGAAACCAGCTCTTTATCAAATTCCACTAAATACCCTTTTTCTTTCATTTGATTTTGCAAGATGGCAAGTTTTATTTGCACAATTTTTTGTAAATCTTGCGAAGATAAGGGCTTAAAAATTACAATATCATCAAACCTGTTCACAAGTTCTGGTTTTAAAACTTTAAGTAATTCATCATTAACCTGCTTATCTATCTCCTCCAAGTTCTTACCATCTGACAGACCTTGAGCAATAAGTAATGACCCAACATTAGAGGTAGCAATAATGATGGTATTTTCAAAATCAATTGTCCTTCCTGCACCATCTGTTAATCTCCCATCATCCAAAACCTGTAAAAATAAAGTTAAAATCTTAGGATCTGCTTTTTCAAACTCATCCAATAAAAGTAGCGCATAAGGCCTATTTCTGATACTTTCTGTCAAAAGTCCTCCTTCGCCTGGTCCACCAATTAGTCTTACCACAGATTCCGGATTTTGATACTCAGACATATCAAATCTTAAAAATGCCCCGCTGGTTTTAAAGTATACATCTGCCAAAGTTTTGGCAAGCTCAGTTTTACCAACACCTGTCGGGCCCACAAAAAGGAAAGAGCCTATCGGCCTTCCCTCTTCCTTTAAACCTGTAACTGATCGTCTTAGCGAATCCGATACAGCTTTTACAGCCTGTTGCTGATTAATCATCCTATTATGGATTTCATCTTCCAAATTTAGCAACCTGTTTTTATCAACATTGCCAACCTCCATTAAAGGTACCTTTACCCTTTGGGAGACAACTCTTCTCACCACATCTTTTGTTACCCAACCATTAACAGATTGCGTCATTGCTTCCTTTAGAACCGAAATTGCGCTGTCCGGCAAGACCCTGTCCCGGATCAGTTTTTTGGCCAACTCTATTGCCGCTTTTATGGCAATAAATGAAACCCTGACCTTATCTTTTCTTTGAGCATTAATGCTTCTGTATTCTAAAATATCTAAAGTTTCCTCATAAGTTGCGGGAGGCATCTCTATTTTTCTGAAAAGGCGGGCAAAGGCCCCGTTTTTTTCCAAAATCCTTGAATAATTTTCCGGCTCTGTTGTACCAATGAATTGAAAAGTATCAGATTCTAAATATGGCTCAAGCAGTGAATAAAGATTTAAACTTACTCCTGCTTCTCCTATACCCAGTTCATGAATTTCTTCAATCACAATAATCACATTTTGGGCAAAACCTACTTCTTCAAAAATTGTTTTGACTCTATCTGCCAATTCTCCCTGTGTGTTCATTCCGGAGACAAGTTTTCCTAAATCCAAAAGCACCAGTCTTTTGGTTGCCAGAGCCTCCGGAGCATCTCCTGTCACGATTTGTTTTGCCAGATACCTTACCAGCGTAGATTTTCCTGATCCGGGGGCACCCACCAAAATTACGTTCCTGCCGCTTTGTTGGGATAAGATGCTTACAACCTCCTCAACAATAGTTGAGTTTCTGACAAATTTTGCAGAGGTGTCTTTGGCTGCAAGAGCGGTCAAATCATCCCCCACCACATCCAAAGAAGGCGTGGGAACCCCTAACCAACCCCTGTTTACACCTTTTAAATGACGCACTGCAAAATCATCATCCCAAAGGTAAACCTTTCTCCAAATATTATTCCTTTTCTCCAAATAAAGGAGTGTTTCTTTGAAATCCTCAAATTTAAGATCCAGTTTTAAAAGCAGGGAATCAATATCAGGGATTTCTTCCAAAGCCGCCACAAAAAAATGCCGCGAATTTATATACTGGCTCATACTTTCCCTGGCAAGCTCAAATGCATCCTGGGAAACTTTTTGGACATTCTTTATCTCCCAGGAAGGCATATAATTTAGTTCAACTTCCAAATTGGAAAACAAATCTGCAACCTCTCTGTTTTTCATCAAGTAACTGAAATTTAAATCCTTCCACCCAACTTCTGATGCAAGAGAAAACTCTTCCTTTTTAATCTGCCAGACTTTTTTGTGAGGATGGGAAAATTTGTTAATTAAAAAAAGTCCGATACCTGTAAAAAGTAGCGAAAAGTTAAAAATATTTAAGTTTGTCCATCCAACAAATAAACCCCAAAACAAAACTGCCGGCAGGAAAAGTAAGTAAACGGCCAGACCAATTAAAATAACAGTTGCAAAGCTAAAAGCAAAGCAACCGATTAAAATCCTGGTTATTCTAAAGAAAAAACTTAAGACCCTGCCAACTATGGTGGCATCATGGAATAAAGGTACCAAAAGAAGCCTCCACATCAGCCCTACAGCCAAGTCTTCTTCCAAAAGTAGGATCAGATTCCTCCACACCCTTATAAAGAAAGCTAAACCTTCTGCATACCAAAATATTATCAGGTCTATTGGTAACATTAAATATTTGTTCATGTTTTTAAACCTTCTTCCTTATCTTGCTCTTACAAAATTACCTTCAGTATCAAGTTCCACAAAATGCTGAGTTCTTTCCTCTAGAAATGCCGGGCATTGATTCTGTATAAGATCATCAACCGGTTGACGGGGACTGTGAACAATATCCAAAACCCAGTTTGGCATTAGGGCATTGGACAGACAAGGGCCGGATGTAAAATCTTTACCTCTTTCCTTTTCCTGGCGGTAAAAGTACAGAGCCTGATTAATAGCTATATCTATCTCTGATCTGGAAGCCACTTTGGGACTATTTGAGTTAACCAGTAAAGTCAGATAGGCTGTAGTAATAATAACTGTTAAAGACAATACCATAAGCAAATATTTGGGCATAAATCTATTATCTCATCTTTATCGAAATCTACAATAGTTTCCGCTACCTATATTTTGCACCAAACCTGCAATTTCCATTTTTAAAAGGGTGGCGGAGATTTTAGCAGCACTTATTTCCATTTTTTTGCCAATTTCATCAATATGCATATTTTCATTTTCCAGAATTTGTAAAACTTGTCTTTCCTCGTCCGACAAATTAGTCAGATCAGCTTGGCTTTGTTTATAAAAAATTCCCATTTCATCTAAAATTTCACCTGGCTCAAAAACTGTCATAGCTCCGTCTTTTATACTATCTATTTGACCTATTGTAAAAACATCCCTTCCCTGCTCCAGAGCCTCCCTTGCAGTAATCAAAGAACCGGAATCTTCTGCTGCTTCCACAACCAAAACTGCTAAAGAAAGCCCAGAAATAATTCTGTTTCGTATGGGAAAATTTCCAGGAAATATTGGATAATCTGGCGGAAATTCAGATATTATTGCTCCATGTCCATTTATAATTTCCTGTGCAAGACCTTTGTTTTCAGGAGGATAAATTTCATTTAACCCACTACCCAAAACCGCCACTGTTTGGCCATTAGCTTCAACAGTAGTTTTGTGAGCTACTGCATCTATTCCTCTGGCCAAACCGGAAACAATAGTTAACCCTGCCTCAACTAAATTTTTGACAAATTGTTCTGTTAATGACCGGCCGTTTCCGGTCATTTTCCTAGTTCCAACAACAGCTATGCATTTTTTATCTAAACATTCTACGTTTCCTTTATAATAAAGAACTATCGGCGGATCATAAATTTGTTTCAAAAGCTTAGGATAGTTTTCATCAAAAATTGTCATCCATTTAATTCCTGATTTTTGGATATCCTCCAAATATTTTTGCGGATCCAGTTTTTTTCTTGTTTCCACCAAAAGATCCACGACAGCTTTGGGGATGCCAATTTTTAAAAGTTCACTACCACTTGCCTCCCAAGCTAATTTCGGATCCTTAAAATAATCCAAAATAGCTTTTAATCTAATAGGCCCTAATCCATCTATTGAATGAAGAACCAATAAATATTGAATATTATTCATATAATCATTTTTCCTCGATCGAAAAATTTTGGTTAACTATTTTAATATTTAATTCTGTCTGTTTCTAAAACCAGAACCCAATCACTTATCCCTGCTTTCTTAATAAATTCCCTTAACTGCTTTGTGCAATTTTTTTTACTAATCCAGACGCTTTTTTGAAGATTCTCAAATCCAAGTATCTTCAATTTATACCTGAATAAATCCCTGACAATTCTTCTTTTCTCCGGAATATCCCATATGACAACTCTCCATTTGCCATCCCAAGGTTCGCTTGACATTTTCATCTTTAACCATAAAGCCTTATCCTTACCAGAATCTGTTAATCGATATATCAGCTGTTTATCATTAATTAACTCCACAAATCCATTTTCTCTAAGTCTTTTAATTGCACGGGCTAAATCTGATTTTAGCGGTTTTTCCCAACCTCCACCATATGCATAAGAGTGAGAATGGTGAATTAAATCATCAAATCTAATATATCCATCAATAGCTTTTTCCAAAGCTAAGAGGATTAAATCTGTGACAATTTTTTTCTTAGTAACTTTTCTAACCATATAACCATTTTTCCTCGATCGAGAAGTTATTGTCAATGACTATTTGACACAAGTTATATAATGTTCAGAGATAAAATGACTGAAAAAGGTTTTGAAAAACAGTTTCTAAATGCAATAGTTAAGGATAAAGATGATAAAACTCGTGATTTAGCTCGTCAATTTTACGGCGCGGTTCATTCTGGAGGATTTAGATGGATAGGTGTAGTAGAAGCAGAAAATGTGTTGAAAAGGCACCGTTTAACAGTATACCTAGCTGAAAAGCCAGATGGAGGTCTAGCGGATACAGTAACAAATCCATTTGTAGAGTTAACTTTCAGACTTTGTCCCGATACATTTCTTGATTTATTCTCTCTCCATCTAGAAGCAAACACATTGCTAGCAGAACTAGTAATCGAAGATATGGCTAAAAGATTTGGATCTGCTAACTACCAGCCAAATCCCAGACTGCTCTTTGAAGAAACCATTATTCCCCCAGTATTTTACCAGAATCCGTAGCTTGAGGATACACATCCTGTATTAAATTATTTTTATCCGGGGAGAAAAACCATCTGAAGGCCTCTTTGACAATGGGGGCTGCCACCGATGAGCCTTCCCCCCCTCCTTCTATCAAAACTGTCATGACAATTTTTGGATCATCAACAGGCGCGTATCCCGTATACCAGGCATGAACTCTACCCTTAGAATCGCCATATTCTGCTGTTCCTGTTTTTCCGGCAGTTGGTATGGGAAAGGTGAAGAACGGCCAGGCTGTCCCCCCGCTTTTTGTCACCTGCTCTAAACCATCTTTAATGATTTTTATTTTATCCTGGTCAATAAGATTGGATATTAAAACTTTTGGCTTAAAGTTGGTGAGAACCAACTGAGGTCTAAAGAGATTACCGTCTGATGCTATATATGAGGTAATCCCCAAAATTTGCAAAGGGGTTGTTAGCACAAAACCCTGACCAATGGACATATGCAGAGTGTCGCCCGGATACCATGGTAATCCTAATGTTTTTCTCTTCCAGTCATCTGTTGGCACCAATCCCCCTACTTCCCCGGGAATATCTATCTCAAGTTTACCTCCTAATTTAAGTTTTTTTGCCCATTCAACCAAAGCATTCTCTCCGATTATTCTTGAGATCTCGTAAAAATAGCTATCATTGGAACGCTGAATTGCTTTTAATAGATTAACTGCGCCTTCGGTTTTACCATACTGATTAAAATACCAGTTGGTAAATTTAAAAGTTCCCAAATACATTACCCCGTTATCCACAATTGTAGTATCCGGGGTGATTTTGCCGGATGCAAGAGCAGAAAGCGCTGAGACAATCTTGAAGGTTGACCCGGGAGGATAAGTACCTGCAATGCTTCGGTTTAATATGGGAGAATCCGGATGAGAAAAAATTTGCTGAATGGCACTTTCATCAATGGCATAAGTTATGGTGTTGGGATCAAAGGAGGGAAAAGACAGAAGTGAAAGTATCTGACCGCTCTTTGGATCCATAGCCAAAACAGCTCCACAACAGCTTCCTGTTTGGGCCAGAGTTTCTTTTGTTAATGAATAAATCTTCTCCTGCAACGGTGCATCTATTGTCAGATAAATATTTTTGCCCGAAAAGGGAGGATTACGCCTTAAAGTTCTTAGCTTGCTGCCTTTTGAATCCACTTCAATAATTTCTCCTCCGTCAACTCCTTTCAAAATTTTTTCATATTGAGCCTCTATGCCGCTTTGGCCTATCCTGTCTCCTAAACGGTAATTTTTGTCTCCAGAGGAGATTCCATTTTCTGATTTTAGTTGCTCTTCGGAAATTTCACCCACCATACCTATCAAATGAGCAAATTTCTCGCCTTGGGGATATGTCCTGACATTATCAATTTCCAAATCAACTGCCCGCGGATCATTTTTAACCTCCAGCTCCAATGCCTCCTCTCTGGTAATAAACCGTGCCTTGTTGTTACCTTTATCAAACAACCTAAAGGCCGGCGAATTTGCAGCTAAAATTCTACCATTTCGGTCAAAAATTACTCCGCGGGGAGCATGAATTCTTTTTATCAGAATGCGGTTACCATCAGCCAATTCTCTATTTGTGCTTCCCCGGATAACCTGCAGATTAAACAATCGTAAAAAAATAATAAAAAAAATTACCAGACAGATAACCATCAGCACAGTTATTCTCCAGATGCTTCTTGCTCTATTTTCTGCAAGGCCGGCGTTAAAATTTGGAATTAAAGAATCAATCCACTCCTGCGTGCTTATTTTTGTGAAATGGCTTCTTTTTAAGGTCACCTTTTTTACCTCGTCTAAAAAGCCCGGGCCAAGAGATTTTTTCTTTTTCATACACGCAATTTTATTTCCTTTCGGACAATGAACCTTTCATCCCAAAACCTGATTAAATAAACCATAGGCAACGATAACAGACTTTCTATAAATATTGAGGAGGAAAGTTGAAGCGTTTGCAAAGATAAAAGGATGAAGCTAACAGGCACTATGAGTAAAGGATTACCTGCCAGTCTGGATTTTGACAATATTTGCGTAAGAGAAATAAGTATTAAATAAATAATACTTATGGGACCCAAAACCATCAAATCCAAATGAGATATTAACAATCCAAAACCAAAGCCGAGGTATAAATTTATCTTCTCAGATTTGATATATGATCTACAAATTAAAATCATCAGGACTAAATCCAAAGGCAGTATGGTAGTTTGTAAAAAAGATGCGATAATTAAAATAACAACCAGTGTTTTCATAAAGAAACCTTATTCTACTATCACAAATACCAACTCTAAATCTCTGATATCAAAAACCGGGCTGACTTTTGCCTGTTTAAAAACCTCATTTTCTCTTTTTAGAACTTCCGAAACCCTACCCAAAATTAAACCTCTTGGCAAAAATCCCTCAGTTCCTTCCGAATAAACCAAATCGCCGACACTAATTTGTTCTTCATGTAAAATCTTATCCATTAAAGTTTCACTGCCGAATTGACCTATCAATACTCCTTTGGCACGACCCTGCCGGGCAAGAGAAAAAGAGGCAACTTTTGAATCCGGATCCGCCAACAGTTGTATATTGGAGGATTTTTGAGATACTTCAATAATCCTGCCTATTAAATTTTCATTAAAAACAACTGCCTGACCCTTTTTTATATTTGAATCTGAGCCTTTGTCAATTTTTAAGTACTTTCCTAAACCAATCGGTCTGGCAGCTTGCAAATTATAGGTTTTGGGATCCAGATGATTTTCCTGAGAAAGCAGACTCTCTGTTTCTGCTAAACTTTTTCGCAAACCGGCATTCTCAGACAGAAGTTGTCCCAGCTCTTTTTTTAAAGTTTTATTCTCCTCTGATGCATTTCGGGCTGCAAAAATAAAATGAAATTGCCTGCCAACTTTCTGGCTGGTGTTATAAATTCCAAAAGAAATGGGGTTAGTTATATAAAATGCAACTTGCTTTGGTACAACCAAAAAATGAAATGTATCCAAAATAAAAATAATCAAACTTGAAACTGAAAGTACTAGAAAAACTCTCAAGTTGGGGATTACTCTATCCATGACTGGACCAATATACCATAAGTCTGGTAGAATCTTAAACTAATGACTTCTTTTTTGGATAAATTAAAAAATAAATGGCAAGAGGAGAAATTTGTCTGTGTTGGACTGGATCAATCTGGCTTTGAAGCCAATCAATCAGTTATTGACCAAACCTTTGATTTAGTATGTGCCTATAAACCAAATTCAGCATTTTATGAAGCAGCAGGAGTTGAGGGACTCAAAAATCTTAAAAAGACTATTCAATATATTCATGAAAAAGATCCACAAATACCGATTATTTTAGATGCCAAAAAAGGAGACATTGGCAATACTAATGAGGAATATGCAAAGGCGGTATTTGGTGATTTGGGAGCAGATGCCCTGACTGTTCATCCATATTTGGGTAAAGAATCGCTGCAGCCTTTTTTGACTAGAGTAGATAAAGGCATATTTGTTTTGGTAAAAACTTCAAATCCAGGCGCAGGAGAATTTCAGGATTTAAAAATTGGGGACAGGCCACTTTATCAGATTGTAGCAGAACATGTAAAAGATTGGGGTGAAAATGTGGGGGTTGTTGTCGGAGCAACTTATCCGGAAGAGTTAAAAAAAGTAAGAGAAATTGTGGGAGATATGCCGATACTAATTCCAGGTGTTGGGGCCCAGGGCGGGGATGTAGCAGAAACAGTTGAAGCAGGAAAAGATAGTAATGGTCAGGGCATGATTATTTCCTCCTCCAGAGGAATCATCTTTTCAGATAACCCCAGAGAAGCTACTTTTGATCTAAGCAAACAAATTCAGGAGGCACTAAAATGAGCGTGTCTGAAAAAGTTGCCAAAATACTTCTTGAATTGAATGCAATTTCTCTAAATCCCAAAAAACCTTTTAAATATGCTTCAGGCATGTTATCTCCTGTTTACACAGATTGCAGAGTTTTGATGGCTTATCCTGATAAAAGAAGAGAGATTCGGGATTTATACATTGAGGCCATCAAAAAATCAGGAGTAAAATTTGATGTGGTAGCCGGAACTGCCACAGCCGGCATCCCACATGCTGCCTGGATTGCAGATAAATTAAATTTACCCATGGTTTATGTCAGAGGCAAAGCCAAAGACCATGGTAAGGAAAATTTAATGGAAGGAATTATAAAAAAAGGTCAAAAAGTAATTGTGATTGAGGATTTAGTATCCACTGGAGAGAGCGCAATAAACAGTGTCCAGGCCATCAGAGAAGCGGGAGGACAAATTTCCCATGTTTTTTCCATTATTACTTATGGAATGAAGAAAGCCTCAGACAATTTTAAAGATAATAATTTAGAACTTATTAGTCTGACTACTTTTGCAGATGTGGTGAAAGCTGCTCAAGAAATGGGATATATAAATAAGGAAGAAATATCAGTCATTTTAGACTGGATAAACAACCCTCGAGATTGGGGTGAGAAAATGGGATTTGAAAAATGAAAGCAGATATCTCTACAACAATAGGTGGGGTTAAATTAACAACTTGTATTTTTAATACCTCTGGACCTAAAGATGAGACACTCCCCTTACTTAAAATAATTGGTAAATCCGCCTCCTCAGCCATAACTATGAAATCTTGCACACTTGAGCCAAGAAAGGGTAATCCTGAGCCTCGCTACGTTGATCTACCTTATGGCTCATCTATTAACTCCATGGGCCTGCCCAATTTAGGTTATAAGCAGTATGTAAAATTTGTTCCAGTTTTAAAAAAGCAGTTTAAAAAACCTGTGGTTGCCTCAATTTGCGGCATGACACTGGAGGAAAATTTAATCATGTTTAAAGCTTTTAATGAAACAGGTGTAGATCTGATTGAATTTAATCCAGGCTCTCCTAATACCATTGGCAAACCTATTGTTGGTTATGATGTCAAAGAAATGGACAGGCTTTTGTCTGCTGTTTCCAAAGTTTGTAAAAAGCCATGGGGAGTAAAACTGCCTCCTTATTTTGATTTAGTCCACTTTGAGGAAATTGCCAAAGTTTTAAGAAAGTATCCAATCAAATTTATTACTTGTATTAACTCAATTGGTAATGGGTTGGTGATTGACCCGGAAAAAGAACAAGTGGTGATTAAACCAAAGGGGGGCTTCGGCGGGATAGGTGGGAAGGTTATAAAATATACCACTTTGGCAAATGTCAGAAAATTTTATGAACTGTTGGGGGATAGAATTCAAATAATAGCAGTTGGTGGAGTTACCAATGGAATAGATGCTTTTGAATGTATTTTAGCTGGGGCATCTGCAGTGCAGTTGGGTACAGTCTACATGCAGGAAGGTCCAACTTGCTTTGCCAGAATACAAAAGGAATTGGCAGATTATATGAGCAAAAAGGGGTATGCAGATATTGAGGAATTTAGAGGTAAGCTAAAGACTATTCCATAAATTAATACCCCCTTTTTAGGATAAATCATGATAAAATATACATATTATGAAAAAGCTGCCAGGCTTTTTAAAACAGTATTTCTGGGATGTAGATTTTAACAAAATAGAGTTGGAGACATCCAAAATTTTTATCTTAAAACGTGTTTTAGACAGAGGTAACGATCATGCCTTAGAGTGGTTGTTTAAACATTACACAAAAAAAGATATCGAACAATTACTTCTTTCATGCAAAGATTTATCTCCTTTAACTTCTAATTTCTGGGCAGATTATTTTGATTTTGACAAAAGTAAGATTCCATCTTTAAAAAATCCATCTCCCCGAAAAGTTCCTAAAGTGCTTACAAGTGAGTATTTGAATAGAGCATTGTAAAAAAGGTGGAAAAGTTTTTTCAAGCCCAAACCATCAAACTGGCAAAAAATAAATTTAAAATTTAGCAAATTAGGCTTCAGGTGCTATTAATCTACAAAGGATTATCTTAACCCACCAGTTACCCATTCGACTTCGCTCAGGGTCGTGGTCGGTTTAACGCAAACCTCCCGTGACCCTAACTTTAGACAGTAAATCCAGATTATTTAATACTTCTCCGCAACCCCTCACCACTGTGGTTAGCGGATCATCTGAAATATAAACCGGCAATTTTGTTTCTTCTGCTATTTTTTTATCCAGTCCGCGGATCAGCGCCCCTCCTCCTGCCAAATATATTCCCCTGTCAACTATATCTGTTAAAAGTTCAGGCGGAGTTTCTTCCAAAACTTCATGAATAGCCTGGACCATTTGAGTAATTGTCGGAGTTAAAGCTTCCCTGATTTCTGCAGCTGTAATTTTTAATGATTTAGGTAAACCTGTTGCCAGGTCGCGTCCACGCACCACTGTTACCAAATTGTCTTTACTATCCAACGGATAAGCTGAACCTATCTCAATTTTAATCTCCTCCGCTGTTCGCTCCCCAATCAACATGCCATAGCGGGTCCGCATATAATTTATAATATCCTCATCCAGCTCATCTCCTGCCACTCTTAAAGACCTGTTGATTACCATCCCTCCCAAAGATATTACAGCTATTTCCGTGGTACCACCCCCAATATCCACCACCATCACCCCTTCCGGATCCTCCACCGGCAACTTGGCCCCGATTGCCGCAGCCATAGGCTCTTCAATCAAATATGCCTCCCTTGCCCCGGCAGATAAACAGGCATCCTGTACTGCTCTTCTTTCTACCTCTGTCACACCAGAGGGAATACTAACCACAACTCTAGGTTTTGGGATTTTAGGCAGCGACCATAGGCTTTTTCCGGGAGGAGTTTGATGAACTTTTTGAATAAAATAGCGCAACATAGCTTCGGTGGTGTCAAAATCTGAAATTACCCCATCCCGCAAAGGCCTGACAGCCTCAATTGCCGCAGGGGTCCTGCCAATCATTCTTTTGGCCTCTGTTCCTATTGCCAAAACCTGCCTGGTTTTTTTGTGAAGTGCCACCACGGTTGGTTCGCGGATTACAATCCCCTTGCCTTTAACCAGAACCAGAGTATTAACTGTACCCAAATCTATACCTATATCATGGGATAAGTATTGCCAAATCTTTCCAAACATGAGGGGAGTTTAACATATTGACACCCAATTCTGAAAGGAGTATAAAACCATTATGGGACAAAGACTAGAAGCTGCTAAAAACTATCTGGCTAGTGTAGCAGAAAGAACAATAGGACTTGATGCTGCTAAAGAGTATTATTCTGATAATAAACCATCGCCTGATAATCCTCACTTTAGAAGAGCAAAAGCATTAGCAATAATGGGTGGCATTTCAGCTGGAGCTATTCAGGGATTTTGTCCTTCAGCATATAGAGGGTTAAATGATGAGTATCAAGGGATAAGAATTGATAGAGAACATCCTGAGCCCTATTCCTATTCTTTTCTTGGTATGGCTGGATTCATGGTAGGAACTGTTATGGATATGGGTTTAGCACTAGCAAGTATTACTAATCATAATCCAGCAGAGGCCATTATATTAAAACTTACTGCCAATGTTATTTCCAATGTGGGTGGGGATTTGGCAGTAGCTGCCATACAGAGAATCAAAACCTTCAGACCATCTGCTGCCACTTTGGTTAATCTTTAAATACTACTATATGACTCTTAAGAAACTGTGTATCAAATGTTTCCAAAAAGCCTAGCCTGCCAAGTAAGGGTGGGACTTCATTGTTGTCAAAAAAAGCTAAAGGAATTTTTCTTTCTAAGGTACCAATTTTGGCTTTAATTCTGTCTTTACAAAGATATATCACTTGCGCTCCTCCTACACCCTTAGTAGTATCTTTTACACAATCATGTTCCAATGATATCCCTAAATCATTAGATAAATATCTGGGAAGTATGGTGAAGTCGGCACCGGTATCAACTACCATCCAAGTATCTGTCCAGATATTTTTTTGTTTGGGGGATTTAAATGAGACTTTAGCTACTGGTCTAAATATTCGACCAAAGAACATTTTCCCTGAATCCTCAAAGGAAAATTTTATATCCATAATATAAGGGAGTGAGCTTTAGGGAGATAAGCTACTTCTGGTGTAACTTTAGGATGTTTTTCTCTAATTTCTTTCAAGATCTCAGAAGCTCCTTCACCAGTCCTGGCAGTATAAATTTTGCCAGCTGCAAGGATAACATGTTTACCTCTATATCTTGGGTTTTTAAAAATATCCATCATGGAAACTTTAGCTTTCATAGTATGTTAATTATACTATATGGTATTGCCCATTAACAAGCAGTTCTGTTAGGATAATCTTCATGCTGGATAGAATTATTACATACTCTTTCTACCTTCTTTTTTTTCTAACCCCGCTTTTTTGGACTTCGCTAAATTACGAGCTTTTTGAATATAACAAAATGATCTTAACTTACGGAATAACTGTGGTGATTGTGGGTACATGGATTTTGAAGATGATCCAGGAGAAAACTTTCATCTTAAAGCGAACTCCGCTTGATATTCCTCTATTGCTTTTCCTAGGAGCAAACATACTCTCCACTATCTTTTCCATTGATGTCCATACCTCAATTTGGGGATATTATTCCAGATCAAACGGCGGTCTTTTGTCCATTATTTCCTACTTACTGCTATATTGGGCCTTTGTTTCTAATATGGATGTACCCAAAGTTCTAAACACCCTCAAGTTTGGATTAGCATCAGGACTGATCATTTCTTTATGGGGCATTGCAGAGCACTTTGGAGTATCACCTTCCTGCGTGATCTTGCGGGGAGAATTTAGTGCAGACTGTTGGGTGCAGGATGTGCAATCCCGGGTATTTGCAACTTTGGGCCAACCAAACTGGCTGGCTGCATATTTGTCTATGCTTATCTTCCCTGCAATATATTTTTTCTTAACTTCTACTACCAGATTACAAACTATAACCTACTACCTACTCACTATAACCTGTTACCTGGCTTTCACTTTTACTTATTCCAGGGGGCCAACTTTGGGTTTAATTGGCGGACTCGTTATTTTTATTCTACTTATGTTTAAAAGTTTTGAAAATTATAACGTTCATACGTTACAAGAAGTTAACGATGTAATCGTAAACGATTATAAAACTATAATCCTTATATTAATATCTTTCTTTCTGGTAAATCTTCTTTTTGGTTCTGCCTTAACCTCTTTCAGGCTGGTTTCCAAATTTGCCGCTCCTGCCAGGCCTGCTATAGCGCTACCTCAAACTTCCACAACTCAGCTGGAAAATGGCGGCACAGAATCCGGACAAATCCGCTTTATTGTCTGGAAAGGAGCTTTGGATATTTTTAAACACTACCCTGTTTTTGGATCGGGTGTGGAAACATTTGCTTATTCTTATTATCAATTCAGGCCTGCCGCCCATAACCTAACTTCTGAATGGGATTTTCTGTATAACAAAGCCCACAATGAGTACTTAAATTACCTGGCTACAACCGGAATAGTCGGCCTTGGCTCTTATAGTATAATTATTATAACTTTTATAATTTTTAATACGAAGTATCAAGCTTCGCTTATATTAAAAAAGTACAGGTCTAACCTGCTGCTTATTTCCTTGCTTGCAAGCTACACTTCCTACCTTATCTACAACTTCTTTTTATTTTCCGTTGTGGCAATTGCCCTTTTATTCTACCTTTTCCCCGCCCTTGCCTTTGTGGCCACTGAATCTATGAAGGTGTACAGGTTACAGTGGACAGGTTTCAGTTTTATTTATAAAAGACCAATTTATACTAGGGTTACCAAGGGTATTGTAATCTTCTCCGCCCTCTTTTCTTTATATTCCATCTTCCAGATCTGGTATGCTGACACACAATTTAGCAAAGGCCAAAGAGCCTCTGAACTTGGCAATCCCGGAAAGGCATATAATCTAATATCTTCGGCAGTTGAACTAAATAGCAACGAGCCATTTTATAGATCTGAGATGGCATATAACGGCGCCTCAGCTGCATTGGCTTTAGCGGATACCGAAGCTACACTTTCCGCTGCCTTAAAATCGGAGGCTGTTGCTCAAATGGATCAGGTTTTAAAAGGAAGCCCCAATAATGTTTCTTTTTGGAGAACTGCAGTCAGGACTTATTTTGAGCTTTCCAGTTTGGACAAAATTTATACGGAAAAAACTCTGGAGGCGTTGGATAAGGCCATATCTCTGGCTCCCACAGATCCCAAGCTTTACTATAATAAAGCCTTAATCCTACAATCACTGGATGAAAAAGAGAAAGCAGTCGAGGTCTTGAAAAAAGCAATAGAGCTAAAACCAAATTACCTGGAAGCATTGGAGCAACTAAAAGAAGCAAAATGAAATCGATTGCTAAAGTTATCAATGAAACTAAATTTAAAGATAGGCCCAAAAATATTGCCCATGAATTCCAATTCTATGGATGTTTTTTAGCAGAATCGCTGGAGGATACAAAGCGATACGGCCTTTATATAAAACTGGCCAAGGAACTACCAAGACCCCTTCTTGAGGAAGCTCTAAATTATACAAAAGGCTATTATAATGCCAAAAATAAAGCCAAAGTGTTTATGTGGAAATTGAAGGAACTGCGAAACAACCAATAATCTGATACAATTTCCCCTATGCAAGTTGTCAAAGCACCGGATCCAAGACTTAGAATTCAAACAAAATTAGTTAAAAAAATAAATCCTGCTCTTTTACAAATCTTAAAGGAGATGATTAAACTGACCAAAACCTTTAAAGAGCCGGAAGGGGTGGGTTTGGCATCCACTCAAGTCGGCTTGGATGAGGCATTTTTTGTGGCAAAGGACGGTAAAAAATTCAACACTATTATAAATCCCAAAATTATCTCGAATGATAAAAGGACTAAAAAATATTTTGAAGGATTTTTTGATTTAATCTTCAATTATCTTCATTTTTTC